>Ga0181591_10000034_pt1 | contig 74312 bp, 61 predicted proteins | sample 071ome_33_FD_133757 | JGI IMG/M metagenome (GOLD analysis project Ga0181591, IMG submission 133757) | Coastal salt marsh microbial communities from the Groves Creek Marsh, Skidaway Island, Georgia - 071412AT metaG (megahit assembly) | ecosystem: Environmental > Aquatic > Marine > Intertidal...
CCAGATAGTTAATCCCTTCAGACGAATCCAGGCCTTCTACAGAAGGTAAGCGATTAGACAATGCTCGCTTCCACTTCTGATCATGATAAATCCAAAGGATAAGCAGGTTCGGCGACTTCTCAAACAATTCAGACGGAGCGCCTTCCAAGCCACTCACCAAATGCCATCCGGGACCCAAAGCTTGCGAATGCAAACTGAAAGAGAGAATTAAAAAACAGAGAATTGACTGAAGCATAGAATACAGGGAAGAACCAGAGGCTCAGAAGACAAATATATCTCATTTTCTTATACTTTTATCAATGTTTCCTATTTTTCGGAAACCGTCCCCGTTGATTCTGAGGACTCCTAATAAGATTGGGCACTGAGTCGACAACCATCCACTACACCAAACACTGATTGCCTTCAGAAATACTTTCTAAATCTCTCTGTTGGACTGGTTAAGAGCCCCAAATCTTACTAAAGTAATTTTCTTAAGGTTAAGCGTGACCAGTGAAGATATCACCACATCAAATCCAGCCTGCATTCCATTATTGAAGGTTTCCACCCCCCACTATCTCAACACGCTAGTCCAGGCAGAAAAATCCAGCATCAAGCGGAAATCGCGAAGCCAATTTCCAAGAAGACCTCCCTTTCTCTCTAACCTGAATAGACCCATCAACCTGAAGTACCAGCATCCAGCGGAGCGATCAGCTCCAAGAGCCCACCCCACCATCCCAACACGCCAGTCCCACTCCCCTCCCCACAGAAATGACCTGATTCCGAAAGCTGGGGAAATCCGGAAGAGCCGGGTTTTCCAGGCAAAGAAAAAAGGACCTTCACGAGACCCGTACTGGCGGCGCCAATGCGGGGATCCGGAAGATCCTTTTTTCAAAGCCTGGGGAAGCCAGCTCGACTGATTTCCCCAGCTTTCGGAATCTAAAACCTAAAAGTCGTTTTCTTCGACCTCTTTAGCATTCAAACTATAGCGACCCATTCTATCCTTTTCTACAAGCTTGAGAAGAATGAAATCTCCTTCAGCCAACACGTCAGAAACAGAATCCAGTCGACCTTTCTTGGAGATCTTGGAAATGTGCAGCAATCCTTCTTTTCCTGGCAGGAATTCACAGAATGCTCCAAAGTCAGTGATTCGCTTCACTTTAGACTCATAGACCTTGCCAATTTCAGGCTCGGCCACCATGGACTGCACATGAGCGAGAGCTGCATCGCCTGATTCAGCATCACTGGAAAGAATCTTGACGATACCACCGGTACCATCTGACTTCTCTTCCACTTCAACTTTCACACCGAACTCTTCACAGATTCCGCGGATAGTCTTTCCACCTGGCCCAATAACCTCACCAATTTTCTCTTTTGGAATCTCAGTCATCAGGATTCGTGGAGCATGCTTGCTGATTCCGTCTCTTACGGAAGGAATCGCAGCGTCCATTTTGTCCAAAATCTGCAAACGAGCTTGCTTGGCCTGCTCAAGAGCGGTTTTCATGATCTCGATAGTGATACCTTCGATTTTGATATCCATCTGCAGAGCACTCACTCCTTCACGGGAGCCCGCCACTTTAAAGTCCATATCTCCATAATGATCTTCTGCACCCTGGATATCTGTAAGAACGGTGTATTCATCACCTTTCATGAACAGACCCATCGCAATACCTGCAACGGAGGCCCTTACAGGAACCCCACCGGCCATCAAAGCCATGCAGGTAGAACAAACAGAAGCCATGGAAGAAGATCCATTAGACTCCATGATTTCACTCACCAAACGGATTGTGTAAGGAAAATCAGCTTTCGTTGGAAGAATCGGACGAATCGCCTTGGACGCCAATTCACCGTGTCCAATCTCTCTTCGGGAGGTAAATCCCATTCTTCCAACCTCACCTACAGAGTAAGGAGGGAAGTTGTAGTGAAGGTAGAAGTTGGATTTGTAGGTTTCATCCAGTCCATCAATATACTGCTCATCATCACCACCACCAAGAGTCAGAACTCCCAGTGATTGCGTTTCTCCTCTGGTGAATAGAGAAGAACCATGCAGACGATCAAACACATCAACTTCGCAAGAAATGTCGCGAAGCTCATCCATTCCACGACCATCAATTCGCTTCTTGTCTTTCACCAGCATGTCTCGAATGACGTCATACTCGATGTCATGAAGATATTCTTTCACTTTCTTCTCAAGTTCAGAATCTTCCTCGAATTTATCCGCATAAGCCTCGACTACTTCAGCTTTCACTTCATCACTCTTGGCTTCTCTTTCCTTCTTATTAGAAACATCAAGAGATGCGCGAAATGGCTCAGCATAGCGAGAGCGAAGGTCTGCCATCAGGTCCTGATCAACTTCTGGAGCTTCCCAGGCGATCTTTTCCTTACCGGCTTTTTTGGCTAGCTCATCAACCAGGTCACAGACCTTCTTGATACGCTCATGAGCGAACTCCAAAGCTTCCAGGTACAGCTCTTCACTAATCAGGTTAGCTTCCGACTCTACCATGGTGATGGCTTTTCGAGTACCTGCGACCACGAGGTCCAGGTCACTCTTCGCCATCTGCTCACTTGTTGGGTCAGCTACAAGCTCACCATCAACAAATCCAACCCTGACTCCACCAATGGGACCCATGAATGGAGCTGGAGAAATACTTAGTGCCGCAGACGCTGCAACAATTGCCAGAACATCTGGCTGATTTACTGTGTCATAGGCGAGAGCCTGGAGAGCAATCTGAGTTTCCAGAGTATACTTCTCAGGAAACAGGGGGCGAATTGGCCTGTCAATCAATCTGGAGATCAATGTCTCCTTGGTTGATGGTCGACCCTCTCTCTTCAGGAATCCACCAGGAACTTTCCCTGCCGCGTACATTTTTTCCCTGTAATCAACAGTCAACGGAAAAAAGTCCAATCCGGCCTTAGGTTTAGTTGCAGAACATATGCTCCCAAACACTACAGTTCCTTCACGCTCAACTACAACTGACCCGCCTGCCTGGCGAGCAATCTTACCAGTTGAGATTTTCAAACCCAGCTCTTCGCTGGTTACACTTACTTCTTCAAACACTGAATTCACCTTCTCTTATTTTCTTAGTTCTAACTTCTTGATCACGTCTTTGTACTTGTCTTGATCTTTCTTCTTTAGATAGTTGAGTAGACTTCTTCTTCGACCAACCAAAGTTAGCAGGCCCCGCCGTGACTGGTGATCATGCTTGTGAGACTTGAAATGGTCAGTCAGCACTCGGATTCTGTGAGTAAGAATTGCAATCTGAACCTCACTAGAGCCAGTATCCTTGTCATGCAAGCTGAACTCTTTGATCACCGTATCTTTTTCTTCTTTTGAAATTGACATTTTGTTACCTCGTTAGTTTCTCGTTTTTGTTTTTACCATCTTCACAGGGATATGCCGCATCTGAAGGGACCGTCCACTAAAGACCCGCGCATTCGAGAAAAGCTTGACCAAGGACTGATCAAGACACTCCTTTTGAAGGTTAGAAGAATTACCACAGCTTGACAAAAAAGTCAATTCTTTCCTTTGTTTATGGACGTTTTAAAGGAAGATCAAATAGATTTTCATCTGTTTGATTTTGTTTGTTTTTGTCTAAATTTGTCTAAGTGATTTCTCTATTCCTGTCGATAGTTTTAAAGATGCCAAGTCATAGTTTGCAATATAAGGGTCATACTCTGAGGTTTCGATTTCCTGTTCACAAAGTCGAAACCATCTGCTCCTACGATGCTCCGGTTGTTGTTTCACACGCCAAAGCGGAGGACGAAAGTTTCACCAGAAGCCCTTATTGGCTGCAATGCCCCCATCTGATTTCCAATATTCACAAGATGGAGAGTCAGGGCTGGATACATACATTGCAGGACTGGATAGATGGCCCATACAGAAAACCCTGGATGGAATTCACCAAAAGAGTACCTTCACTATTGCAGAAAACACTACCACAAGATTACTTCTCAAGACTTCAATTGGAAGGTAGAGCAAGCATTGGCGGAGTGCTGGACTCATCCAGAATTAAATGCCTGCACGCACATTACAGTTTTTACCTCGTACATGGAGAAGGCTTTGTAGGGTCCTTTGTTGACGGGCTTCTCAAGTGGAGAAAGAGTAGAACAGAACAAGGTCACAGTATTTTTTGCAGTCCGGATAACCTGGAATGTGAGTTAGGAAAGGTCTCATGATAAAGGGTTTGTACACCTCTGCAATGGGCATGTTAATGCAAGAAGCAGCCTTAACCACGACGACCAACAATCTGGCCAACGTCAACACCCTCTCCTACAAACGAGACAAAATAACCTACGAAGAATTTCCCAACGTATTGGAAATGAGAATCAATGATACCAAGTTATCTCCTGGACAAAAGTTCTACGATGCTCCTCAAATTGGACGCCTTGGCACGGGTGTAATTGTTGACAGAATCACTACTGACCACGAAGAAGGTTCAATTAGAGAAACAAATATCCGCACGAATTTCGCCCTTGAGGGAAAAGCCTATCTTATGATTCAGGGTGAGAATGGAGTTCGATTCACGAGAAATGGAGAACTGTTAGTTACTGATGATGGCTTTCTTGAGACAAAAAATGGTGAAAAAGTACTGGGAACCCAGTCCAATATCTTACCTGGGACTCCGATATACGAACCAGGAGCCACTTTACCAAGCTACATCGAGCCGATAAGGATTAATGATGATATCAACTTCGAAGTAAATAACTTCGGAATGATCAGGGGCTCTAATTTTAGATTTCTTAAAGTCGTTTTTGAGAACACAAACAGCCTTCAAAAGGAAGGTTATAACAATTTTAAACTCACCGAAGGACAAGCCTTGAAAGATGACACCTTTGAAATCAGGCAAGGCTTTCTCGAATACTCAAACGTCAATGTCGTTAGCGAGATGGTGAATATGATTAAGGTCCAGAGGGCCTACGAAGCAAATAGCAAGATTCTGCAAGGAATTGACGATGCTATTGGACAGACTGCGTCTCAACTGGGACGACTAAGGTAAGGGAGTAACACTATGATGCGAGCACTCTATATCTCGGCTACCGGGATGCAGGCACAGGACAAGAATATCTCCACTGTGACTCAAAATATTGCCAACGTAAATACGAACGGCTTTAAAAAGAGAGTGGTGAACTTCGAAGATCTTCTTTACCAAACATTGCGTGAACCAGGTACAGAACTGGTCGATGGAATCACAACACCGACAGGTATCCAGATGGGAAATGGTGTTCGCGTCACTGGAATCTCCAAAGTCTTCACTCAGGGTGGATTCCAGATTACAGACAACCCTTTTGATCTCGCCATCGAGGGAGAAGGATTTTTTCAGGTTCAACTTCCCAATGGTGGAATCGGTTACACCAGAGACGGAGCATTTCGACCAGATGCAAATGGGCAGCTGGTGAACGCCTCAGGCCTAATCCTTGACCCACCCATTCAGATTCCACAAGATGTGAAAAATGTAACCATTGGAACGAATGGTGTTGTTTCAGTAATCCAGGGTAACAATCAACAAGCTGTCCAGGTCGGCCAAATTCAGCTGATTCGATTTGTAAACCCCGGTGGTTTAAACAACCAGGGAAGAAATATTTACACAGAAACAATTGCTTCCGGTGCTCCAATCCCGGGGAATCCGGGACAGGGGGAATTTGGAACGGTAGCCCAAGGGTCCATTGAAACTTCCAACGTCTCTATCGTCGATGAAATGGTAAACCTCATCGTGGCCCAAAGAGCTTATGAGTCCAACTCCAAGGGAATTACAACAGCAGACTCAATGCTGCAAACAGCTAATGGTTTGAAACGATAATTCAGCTAGCTAGTTAACCAAAACAGGCTGCATCCAATTTGGGTGCAGCCTGTTTCTTTCTTTTGAAGGAACTACACAATTGTTGTAAATCTCCCTGCTTCATCGATGAGACTCAACAAAAATTTGTACGGGATTTCATGGAAGACAAATAATCAGGGACAAGCCCGTCGAAGATTCGATTCATTGGCAGTTGAGTCGCTGACTCGTCAACTTACTATCAAAACTCGAAGCAAGAGTGGCTATTGTATTTCGCAAATGGAATAGAGCTTACCCAGTGAAGACTCCATCTACAATCTATTAAATATGTGATTGGCCTTGAGTTAAACTCGTGCCCCAGCCAATATTTTACACTCTGACTTCTTCAAGATGAAAAGCACATTTTGGGTGAAGAAAATCTATCCAGCTGGCACTTGAATGACAAGCTTTTGAAAACAGTCGATATCACCACATCAAATAGTGGAAATTATTCCCGGATAGTGGAACTCAGCAATCAGGATTTAGCAGAAGACAATGAAAGCCACTCACTCAACTAAGCATCAAATCCTACTCCAAAGAGAATACTCTACTCTTCGTTTGAGACTTGAAAAGATTGTTGAAATCCGACTTCAGAAAGAAGTGATTCAACCCTCACTCACGGTGACTGTCGAACACCCACCGCGAGAGTCGTACGAGCGTCCTGATCGTTATCATAATCGAGACCAAAGATGTATTGCTGATCTTCTGATATGAAAAACTTGAAGTCAATTTTGCCAGTAAAATTCTCACGCAGCTTGGGAATCGTCCACATATACTTTGTATTGGGCTCATGTTCGTACGGCAGAGATTGACTGTTCACACCAAATACATTTCTTAGATGAACAGTCCCCTCCTGAAATTGCATGGTACCTGTGGTTATAACCTCAGACATTGCCACCTGGGTCAAGCGAACCGATGATGCAGCGGAAGCAGAGTTGATTGAATGTGTTGTCCACAATACAACATTGTAAGTTCCACTCAATCGCTGCAATGCTCCATTTTGAGAAAATGCACTAAAGGGACGAGTCAGGAATGAAACTCGATCTGCTACTGGCCCATTCCCCTGCCCTGTGAGTGCCATCTTGTAGTCTCCAGCCTTTACAAACCAGCTTGAATTTAGAAACTCCAGCTTGTTTCTTGTAGTGTTCAAATTGAAGTTGGAATTCCTGGTTGGCAAAAGACTGGCACTCACTGGCTTCGTGGTCTCAGACTGGAAACCCACACCTGTGGACATCCCTATGTTTGAGTTCGTAGTTTGAGCAAACTCCAGCTGAGCCACCACTGCGGAACCCTTCGTACTTAAAGAGACAAAGCCCCAGTCTCCGTAAAAAATGGAAGTCGATAGCTCCGAACTTGTGCTTGAAACCGCCTTCATCTGTGCGGAAAAAACTGGTGTTGAAATCAGTGCAGAAGGAACACCAAATACAGCCAGACCCCCATCAGGTACAGTGTAGACAGGCACGTTCACTCTGGAGTTAGCGTTCCCAACACTGGTTTCGACTGTAAGAGCACCAATCCCCAGATTAGAAGCTGCAAAGTTATAATCAATCAAACGAACAGGATTTGTCAGGAACAAAGAAGGGGCTGCTGTCTTGAATCCAATCAAGTTGTAGAGAATATCTTGATTAAACACCTGCACGGGCTCAGCAGTAGAACGAGTTCCGTAGCCCACGCTGAGTGAATTGTAAAGACCCAGCAGGCTCTCGTTACTTACCACCTGAGAAGGTTGATTGGCAGGATTTCCTGTAACTACAAAGGGAGCATCAGCTCCACCACCACAACCGGCCAGTAAAAGGAAAGCCAAACCAACTATTGTGTAAACCAGTCTTCGAAACATAACACTCATAAAGTTCTCCAGGAAGAGAATGACAGCACTCAATGTTCAATTCTCGAGCTGAACTCTAACACTCTTCTAACAAAAATTCGCTGTGCATTATAACTTTTGTCTTACCTCAAATGAAGCACCATGTTTCCATCTCACACTTCCGTTTCTCCAAACCAGAGGTTAGACTGGCCACATGACTAAATTAAAAATTACAGACTGGAACGGTTTTGGTGATGGCGTAGCCAGAGACAATGGAAAAGTTTACTTTACACCCAAAACACTCGTTGGAGATGTCATTGAAGCTATTTCAATTCAGGAAAGCAAACGCTTCAACAAGGTTCTGCAATACAAACTTATCTCCCCGTCAAATCTTCGGAAAGAGCCTGACTGCCTACACTATACGGAATGTGGAGCCTGTAAAATCCAGGGACTCGAGCCCGGAGACTATCGGAAATGGAAGCAAAAGGTTGTTCAAAATTCCATTCGCGGATGCTTGTCTGAACTTCCTGAACCCGAATTTGTATGGAGCGAGACAGATTCATTTCGAAGCAGAACCCTTTTCCATATCCATCCTGACAATCAAAAGCTTTGCAGAGTTGACTGGCATGGGGACCTATTACCTGTTTCGCAATGCACAATTCTGGCACCGTCTCTCCAGGAGAGAATCAAGCCTTTAAATAATGTCCTGAAGGATCTTTCATCTGGCTTGAAAGGCGAACTGTTCAGAGTCTTCCTACAGTGGAACCCCGAACCAAAAGAAGTCGTTACTGGAATCATCCTTAACAAGATTTTTTCACACTCCAAAGAGCAGTTTGAAGAAGCATTTCAGGATTATTCACTCCCACTCTTTATCGCCAGTCGACAAAGAGAAGAGTGGAATCCAAAGACTTTAGTCTGGATCAACCCCTCAGCCCACACCGACCCCGGATTCTTCACCCAAACCAATCCACAAATTAATGAGATTATTCAGAGCCAAATCAAAATCTGGGTGGAAAAGCACACCATGAAGCGGGTAGTCGATCTTTTCTGCGGCTCTGGCTCTCACCTGCAAAAAATCCAATCCAGCTTGCAAAAAGGTATCGGAATTGAATCAAATCAAGCTGCGATTTCTCGTGCTTTGCAAATCAACAGTAGCGAAAAACTGGATTTCATCTGCAGCAAACTACCCTCCACCCCGATCAAATATCATGAAATTTTGCAGTCCCTGGACAGCTTCATTGTCAATCCACCACGTGCAGGGATTGGTGAGAGTTTTCTCAACAGTTCTTTCTGGAAAACCTGGTTTGAGAATGCAAATTGTGGCATTTACATGTCATGTAACCTCGTCAGCCTTCAAAGGGACCTTAACCTTTTACGGTCCAGGTTTGATTTTGAGGTAATCGATTGGAAACTCTTTGATATGTTCCCCTGGACAAGTCATGCAGAAGCGCTGGTTTTACTATCCAAAGACAAGTCAAATCCAGCAAAACTTGATTCGAAGAGCTAAATTTGCCCTCCTTAACTCAAATTTAACTTTTTCGCCAGGGTTTAGCTTCCCTTAAACTTGACAAGAATCTATGATTTCCTGATGAAAATGGCCGACTTTAGGTACTTTTACGCGAGAAGTTGTGCTTTTTTTGAATCGTCGATTCTCCCTTCTTGACAGCATTGATTTTTTTCATACAATGTACGCTCTCGTTTGAGGGTAAGTTGGGCGTATTTGGCCCTGGAGAACAGGATTGAAATTCAGTGATCGTAGCAATTGATGGCCCTGCAGGAGCAGGAAAAAGTACAATAGCCAGACAATTTGCACAGCAAGAAGGTTTTCAATACCTGGATTCCGGTGCTTTTTACAGATGTTATGCCTGCGCTGCTCTGGATGAAGGCTTGAATCTTAACGTTCCGCAAGGACTGAAAGAGTTCCTTCAAAATCAGAGGGTAGAAGCAGACTACAGTAAAGATTCACCCACTTACACATTGAATGGGGAGGACGTAACAAGGCGAATTCGTAGCAACGAGATCTCTCAACTGGTCTCAAAAGTAGCAAGCCTTGGTGAAGTCAGAGATGAAGTAGTCAAAAGACTCAGGGAAGTCAGCCACAGTGGCAACTTCATTGTGGATGGAAGAGATATCGGAACGGTAGTCTTTCCGGACGCAGAGTTGAAGTTCTTTTTGACTGCATCGATTGAAGAGCGTGCCCAACGAAGGTATCTGGAGCTCAAGGGAAAGGGAGAGGAAGTTCCTCTTGCCACCCTGCAAGAACAGATACGACGGAGGGATGAAGCTGACAGTAAGAGAGTGATAGCTCCTCTTAGCATGGCACAAGACGCAATATTGATCGATTCATCGGACTTAAACGTGAAGCAAGTAATTGATGTGATGAGTCAGCACCTCAATGCCGATATACATCATTCAATAGAGGCCAACGAGCCTCGGCAGTCTTGAACTGTCAAAAAATTTTTTTAAGGAGTGATTACACGTGACAGAAGAAGTTGTAAACAAAGAAACTGAGAACCAGGAGCCTGTAGTTGAAGAAACTATGGCCGACTTTGAGGAGTTTTGGTCGGCTCCTACGACCGTTGTTGTGGGCAAAATTTACAAGGGTAAAATTGTTCGTATCGACAACAAAGATGTCTACCTCGACATCCAGGCAAAGAATGAAGGAATTGTATCTCTGAGTGAATTCGCCAGAGACCCAATGCCTCCCTCACTGGGACAAGAGGTTGATGTAATGGTGGTGGAAACTAAAGATGATTCCACACTCATCTTGTCCAAGTCCAAAGCAGAAGCTTCCAAAGCTTGGGAAGTTGCAGCAGATGCCTATGATGCAGGCAAAACTGTAAAAGCAAGAGTTATTAGCAAAGTTAAAGGTGGACTCAATGCCGATTGCGGTGGATTGAAAGCCTTTATCCCGGGCTCTTTGATGAGTTTGCACCAGGAATACGACCTGGAGAAGTACATCAACAAAGAGTATGAATTCAAAATTATTGAATTCAACAGAAGGAGAAGGAACATGGTTCTTTCTCGCAAGGAAATTCTGCAAGAAGAAAGACGCAAGAACATCGAGCATATCTTTGAAACTCTCAAGGAAGGCGATGTTTGTGAAGGTATTGTTAAAAACATCACAGACTACGGTGCTTTTGTATCAATCGTTGATGGACAGATCGATGGACTGCTTCACAAGGCAGACATGTCCTGGGCACACGTTCGAAGCGTATCGAGCGTTTTGAAGCTTGGTGACAAAATCAAGGTAAAAATCCTTTCAATCGATCGAGACAAGGAGAAGATTTCTCTCGGCGTGAAGCAACTTACTGATGATCCATGGGTACAAATTGAAGCCAAGTTTGAGGTCGGCTCAATCCATCATGGAGTAGTTAAGAACGTAACTCACTTCGGAGTTTTTGTAGAACTTGAAGAAGGTGTTGAAGGTCTTGTGCACGTGTCTGACATTAGCTGGACACAAAGAATCAAGCACCCCGAAGAAGTACTCAAAATCGGTGATGAAGTTACTTGTAAAGTACTGAATTACGAAAAAGAGAGTCGCAAGATTTCACTCGGAATCAAGCAATGTGAAGAAGATCCATGGGAAAAAGTCTTCGACGAATTTGAGATTGGTCAAACCCTTAGTGGCTTGGTTAAGAACATCACTGATTTCGGTGTATTCGTGGAAATTCAGGAAGGCATTCAGGGACTTGTTCACATCAGCGACTTGAGCTGGTCTAACAAGATCACTCACCCAAAGCAGGTTGTTAGCCTTGAAGAAAAGCACACTGTCAAGATCATTGGTCTTGACCGTGAGAACAAGAAAATCAGCCTGTCTGTGAAAGAGGTTACAGAAGATCCATGGAGAGATGTGCAAGACAAATTTCCAGTTGGCTCAACTGTAGAGGGAACTGTTACTGGCCTGACTAACTTCGGAGCGTTTGTTGAAATCGCCGAGAACGTAGAAGGAATGGTACACATCAGTGACTTCTCCTGGACCAAGCACTTTGAAAATGCGTCTGACTTCCTTCAGGTAGATCAGAAGATCCACTGTAAGGTCCTGGAAATTGATCCTGATGTTCGCAAGATTTCCCTGGGAATCAAGCAACTTGAAGAAGAACCATTCGTTAAGGTTGCCCGCGAAAATCCCGTTGGAAGCGTAATTACTGGCAAGATCAGTAACATCACTAACTTCGGAGCTTTCGTATCTATCTCTGACGAAGTTGATGGGTTATTGCACGTGAGTGATATCAGCTGGACCGAAAAGGTTGAGCATCCATCTGACAAGTTCAGTGAAGGAGAAGAAGTTTCCTTGAAAGTACTTGCAGTAGACCTGGATAGTCGCAAGATCTCTCTAGGCCTGAAGCAACTCAGCGATGACCCTGTAGAAAAATTCTTCAGTGAGCATCCTGTACGTACCATCATCAAGGCAACAGTTGCGGAAGTTGAAAGTAATGGCAATGTCATCTTGAATCTCGCTGAGAACTTGACTGGTGTTGTTCATTCCAAGCAAGCTCCCAACGATACCAAGGTTGGGGATGAAGTCGAAGCCAAGATCCTTGAATTCAGTGGCAAGGACCTACGTATTCATCTCTCTATCAAACAAGCAGAAAAGCAATTAGAGCGTGCTGCTTACGAAGAGTACAACCGAAATACTGAAGTAAAATCCGAGCAAGACAAGCAAGTGACCATGGATAACCTGGCGTCCTTGAAGGCTGAGCTCGAAGCTGAAGAACGAGAACGAGGAAAAGAAGTCATCGAAAAGTCTAAAGAAGACTAGTAGTTGACTGAGCCGAAGCACGAACGTAGTAATTTTGAAGCACAATTGAGAACTCTTTGAAGTTGAAGCTGCAGCTTGAATGCAACCTGTTGATACAGGGTTAATATTTCAACTCAAATCGCTCAGTAGTTGAAAAAAGGGTCGGATTTTATCCGACCCTTTGTTCATTTTCGGAGGTTCCTTCCGACGTTACGAAGCTACTTGCACTGACCCTTCTACTTCATTGGCTTTTTCCACCTCAATAGACAAAGTTGTCTTACAGCTTGGACAGTTTCGAAGTTCCAGATCATGTGCCATATAATGCATGGTGGAGATAACCCCTACCAAACGGGTAGCGTGGAGAAAGGATTCCATCGTGGAAAATGTCTTTCCACACGAACAGACCTTGAATGAACCTTTGGATTTCATCTCCAACCCCCTTGTTGCGAGAAGTTTACATTCTTCCCTATAGAGGTTATCGACAAAAAGATTGTGGGCCTTAACACTTTTGCTCAAGCTTAAGTGGAGCAAGTTTTCAATTCTTCAGAAAACACAATAAATTTCTATGGATCTTTTGCCCTTCAAAAGTAATGCTCCTTTCCTGACGAACTGCCTGAAAGCCTTTCCTGCTCGACAACTCAACAGCATTGTCCCATTCTTGCTGTTCAAGCCCTGGACCCTTCGGCAATAACAAGCATTTCTTCGTCAATGGCAAGAGGGTTTCCAATAAAACTTCTGTTTTCGCGACAGCTCTGGCAGAGACCAAATCAAATTTAAACCCCAGGTTTCTAACAAAGCTCTTGGCCTTACCTGGTTTCAAATTCAAGTGATGAAGAGACGGGGGCCTCCAACCCTGAGACTCAAACATAGAATGAATTGCCAGTAACTTTTTGTTTCTGGCATCCATTAAATGTAAATCTGGAGCTTTGTGAAAATAGTGCCACAAGACTACACCGGGCACACCACCACCAGTACCAAAATCAAGATAGCTCACTGGAACTTCCCCCGGGAACTTCTCTTGCCATTGAAACAAAAGCAAAGAGCTATCAAGAAAGTGCTTCAAAAGAGAGTCTTCAAGTGACAGAATTCGAGTCAGATTCAGTTTTTCATTCCAACTGATAAGTTCCTGATAGTATTGCTGCAAGTCACTCTTCTGAAGGGGCGACAAACTGCCGCAAAGCTCTTCATGATGAATAAAAAAATTCTCCCAACTCACAGAATGATTTTAGCCCTAAGATACTCAAGAAACAAGCGGCCAAAGAAGGATTCATAGCTCAATCACTTTACTATCACAGTCAATATGTGTTAGGAATTTAGTATGAGCTTTTTAAATGATGGCCGTTATGGCAACTGGGTTTGTTATCTCCATGGAGATGCCAGCAGTGCATGTATAGTGCAGTTAAACCAACATGGACCGGAACATAAATCAGGTCGATTAGCCACCAGAGGGTTTGAATCACCATCTGAAGCCTTTGAATATCTTCATGTCAACTTGAGTCAGCCCTGTGAGAAGATCTTTTTCTTTGTCAGCTCTCCGGAACAGTTTTTTCTAACACAATGCAATTCAGGACCCAAGCTGCCACTCGACGTTAAGAATATCAAAAAGGGCCTGAATCCAATACCCTTTCAGCCCTATTAAATTTTTCACCTTTCATTGAATCGAATAGATTGACAGTGAAGATCCTCTTTGATAGTATCACCGACTCAACGAAAGTTGTCTGGCGGTGATTAGCGCAGCCTGGCTAGCGCACTGGTTTTGGGAACCAGGGGTCGTAGGTTCGAATCCTACATCACCGACCACGCGGGTGTAGCTTAGTGGTAAAGCACCAGCCTTCCAAGCTGGCTACGACAGTTCGATTCTGTTCACCCGCTCTTTTTTTACCTGCCGTAATTTAGCCGCTCAATGAGAAATGTACTAAGACCGGCCTTTTCCATCTTGATTTGCACCGACTCAATGGGGTATTCGCCTCTGAGAAAGGTCAACTCCTCTTTGCGGGTATCCAACAATACGGAACTGGTTCGTGTATCCGAGTCTCTTGGCTGCCCACAGGACCCAACGTTGACTACGAGGGTTTTCCCATACTGATCCTTGAGGCTGTAAGGCTGAAAATTCCTGGGCACTTGCTGCTCTCCTGATTCGGAACTTACATAGAAGCGAGCTTGATGAGTGTGACCGAAGAAAGCAATCCCGATTTCATCTTCCCCTTCACCCTGCAGCTCAAAATACGGGTCTTTTGGATGGTAGCACCAGTTTTCATAGTCAACGGGATGAGCATGGCTCAAAAAGATTCTGAACCTGTCCTGCTTCAACTCATAACTGAGGGGCAAACTACTCAGATAATCAACCTGATTCGAATCCAACTGGTTTTTTGCATACAAGATTGCTTCGATGGCATAGTCCTGATAGAGAGCCATAGACATTTTCTCCACCAGAGCATGATCATGATTACCGGCCAGCACAATTGGGAAGTTCTCTTTTACATAGTCAATACAGGCTGGAGAATCTGGACCATAACCCACGATATCTCCCAAACAAACCAGCAACTCAGCGCCGGCATTATTCAAAATATCTGTCGCCCTCTTCAAGCCTTCGAGGTTTCCGTGACAATCGCTCAAAAGTCCAATTTTCATACACAGAGTATATCAAGAATAGGCAGAGCTTGCCTTGCAATTGGAAAGATGAACAAAAGCTTGTAAATTTAAGCTATTTCGTAGGGCAGGCAGCTCTTAATTCTGCTATACTGCGGACTTTCTAACCGTACTGCCTCGAAAACCATTCATGAATTCTTTGATCCCGAAACCCAAATTTCTTTTTCCTCTGCTTACCCTCGTTTGCACACTCTTCTTCACAGGCTGTCTGGAATTGAAGAAAGGTAAGGTAGAAGATAAGTCTCAGGAGACCAGTAAAGCTCAAATTCAGGTGAAAGAGTACTATTCACCAGGAAGTGCCCAAAACCGTGTCAACGATGTTCTGATCACCAGAAATTCAATTTATCTGGCAACTCCTCAAGGGGTGCTCGAAATTGACCCACTCTCACATGAAGTACTCAATCAGTCTGATCCTTACTTGAAAGAGCAAAACATATTGCAAATGGGTATTGGAGCAAACGGCACCCTGTATGCCAATTCTGAAAAAAAAGGGTTGATGGCCCTGCCACCAGGAGCAACGGATTTTTACTCCACCGATTCTACCAAGATGCGAGACTTCTTCATTCCCGAGAATACGGATAATGTCTATTGCGCAACTTCTCACGGTATCGATATTTTAAAAGCGGGTGTTTGGACCAATATCAAGGTCAAGGGAATTGCCGAGTTTCAAAATCAGGCCAATGACTTGCAGACCATAGTGGGAGACAAACAGGGCAAACTTTGGATCGGGTCGAGTTTTGGGCTCTATATCATGCAGGCAAGTGGAGGATTTGACTTTTTCTATGGCAACTTCCAAATTATTCAGGGAAACACAATAATAAACCGAAAAGGAAATAGCCCATTGTCTGGCAACCTGGTTTATGACATTTCCATAGATCCGGCCAGCAACGGAGTTCTAATTGGCACCAATGGAGGAGCAACCTGGATTTCCGACTCAAGCAAAATTCGTCAAATGAGCAACTGGAAAGTGTTTACAGCTGATCACACAACGAGCACAATGTACGCTGGACAGATTCAGGTACGTGAAGTTCCCGGGAACTCGCCACTACCCATTAACTTCGTGAAAACTGTCAGAGCATACTCAAATCAGCTATACCTTGGAACTGAAAGTGGGCTGGCTCATTTTTACAATGGTCAATGGGAAGTGCTGGACATGGACAAGGGTTTGTCAGCAGACAGTATTATGAGCATCAAAATACATGACAAGGGCACGCAGCCTATTGTCTACCTTGGCACCAATGGCGGAATTACCATATTGCCGTTTCACCCGACCTTAAAGGAGAAAGAGGGGTCATAAAATGAAAGTTGAAACCACTCGATTTGGACAAATTGATGTTCCCGATGAAGATATCATCAAGTTTCCCGAGGGAATCTTGGGGTTTAACGGGAATCATGAGTATGTGATCTTGAATGATCCTTCCACAGAACCTCTGCGCTGGCTTCAGTCACTAGAAAATCCGGATCTGGCCTTTGTAATCATCGACCCACTGAAGTTCAGAGATGAATACTCCATTGACTTGTCTGATGAAGAAGTAGAAGCTCTCGAGCTACAGGGCCCGGAAGAAGCAATCATTTACGCCATCGTTGTCATTCCAAAAGAGCAACCTGAAAAGATGACTGCCAATCTTCAGGGGCCTATCGTGATTAATGCCAGCAAGATGATCGCAAAACAGGTCATCTCGACTAATTCCAAACATAAGCTGAAGCATTACGTGCTCGATGAAATGAAAGCAATGCTGGCTTCTACCCAGAAAAAATTTGGTAAGGTCACCTTGAATCTCAATAGAAAAGAAAAGGGCCCTAAAAAAGTAAATGATGGGGAGGTCGGTTAATGCTGGTACTCACCCGTAAGAAAAATCAAAAGATTATGATTGGCGATGATATTGAAATCACCATCGTAGATATCAGAAATGAGCAAATCAAGCTGGGAATCAATGCACCGGGCCACATCAAAGTGTTTCGAAAAGAAGTATACGATTCTATTCAGGAAGAGAACAAAGCTGCTACTGAAAGCGTCTCACCAGAGCAACTCAAGGGACTTTCAGATTTATTCAAAAGCTGAGTAAATCAAGGTTTCCGTTTATTCGCACCTAAAGTAGGAACTCTCACCTGAGATTCCCAAAGTCGACTGATAAATTCAGGTTTATATGATATTGAATTCAGTAGACTGGCACTTATCGCAGAAGATCGCCTACAAAGACCTTAGACTCGTTGGAATGCCAGTTAAACAGATTTTTTAGAGAGAACTTCTCGTTCAATTTTCGAATCAGGACTTTTTTGTCTTCATTCTGATTTCGAATGATGTTTTTCAAGGTTTCAATTTCCTTCTGCAAAGCACGATTTTGCTTCTTTAGAAAGTAGTTTTCCTCCTTGAGAGCATACAAGTCTCCGGATTGAATTGATTGAATTCGACTTTCAAACTCTCGCTTCTGCTCTTGAATCAGGTGAAACAGTCCACGTGTACGTGGGTCCGATAGAATTTGTCGAGGATTTACTACTTCTTGAACTTCTTCAGCCGGAATCGGAGTTCCATCCACATCGCGAGAAAGCCTCTCAAATGCACCGAGTGCGCTAACAATATTGCTCTCTTCGGCAAAGGGCTCTGGCTCAAACTGAGTGTTCAAACTATCCAATTCCTTGTGAAGTACAGGTTTCTCTTTCTTCTCGTTCAAAGGGAGTTTTTGTCTGCGCTGACCCTCAGAATTAGAGCTGACTGGATTCCTTGTGCGCTCTTTTTCCTTTTCTTTAGCTTGCATTGAATTGCTGGAAACCCGGTCTTCAGGACCATCAAACAGAAAATTCACACCATTTTGGTCAAAATCCGGATTCAAGAAAACTTCCTTCAACGCTTGCAGATGCTCAGGAGAGTAGTGGTATCCCCCATCTTCACTTTGTCCCAGGTGCAGAACCTTGGCAACGGACTCTTCGATCTTGCGAAACTCTTGAATTTCGATTTGCAGAATTTTGGCTACTTCCTCGCTGTTCATCTTCTCTCCTAAGAATTCAACTTGCAGAGTTTTCGACAAAAGTTGATCATTTTTTAACTTTTTTGTATGAATTTAGCGGATGCCCAGCTTGCGACGACTCTGGTTTTGAAACTGACTGGCCTGCAAATCTTTTGAGCGCAAACCACTCAGGAGATCGTTGATTCTACTCTGGGAACTCCCCAAGGCTGTTCGCGCAACCCTGATCCTTCCATTGAGCACTCTTTGCTTTTCTTCCAACTCTCTCTTTTGAACCCTCAAAGCCACAAGAGAAGCGCTCAGACGATCTCTTTGATCAGGAAACCTCAACAAGCTGGATTCGATCGCCTCAACCTTCTTGGTAACCAGATCCTTCTCTCTTTTCAATCGCAAGGCATCATTTTCCAGTCTCTTGAGATCCAATTGCTTTTGATTCCTGAAGTTTCGCAGGGTAACGAGTTCCTGACTTCTTTGAAGATTAGCGCTAAGGCTGTTAGCTCTCTCAGAATTTCCTCTTCTGTCAAATTCTTCTTTCTGAATTCTTGCCCTAAGCCTTTGAGACAAGTCTTCCTCTCTCTCCTGAAGAAGATCCAGCTTTTTTCTTGACTCTTCTCCCAATGACAGCTCTCTACCTTTCAGGAATTCTGCCTTCTCAAGCTCAGGAGGTCGCTGAGCTTCTCTCCAGTCCTGACTTCTCTTCTCAAATCCAACTCTCTCTTTCACTCCGGTGAGAGAACGAAACTCCGTATCTTCGCCCGGTCGTGCAGCCAACTTTAAAAAGTCAAGCAAGCCCAAATTCAGGTTACGGGCTCTGCGTTGAAAGTTGTTACGAAAAACCTGCTCCTCTTGCAAACTGAGTTTACCCTTTTCTCGCGCCTGCTGAAGGTTTCTTGAAATTCTTTCAATTTCTTTTTGATCCTGGCTTAACTCCTGCCTTTGAAAGATCTGCTCCTTTCTTTGAACTCTCCCCGAATAAGAGGGCTTTTGCATCTCCTGAAAACTCTCCACCCTGGTCCGTCGAGAAGAATCTCTGGCAAATCGAAGCATCTCACCCTGTTGAAGAAATTGAGCTCTCGCCTTGCCCTCACTACGATCTTGCCAACGAACGACACCCTCAAAAACACGAATCTGGGTATCACCCTGATGACTAACTTCAAACTCGGTACCCTTCACCGCTACCAGTGCATCTGGTGTCAAAATCTCAAAACTGGAGTTGCTGGATTTGATACGGGCAAACACCGCCCCTTCTTTCAGAAAAAGTCCATCCTGACCAACCTCAATCACAGAGCCTTCTTTTAGATTTACCTGTGACCCTTCCCACCAGTCAACTTGAGACTTTCCACCAGGTGGCAGCTCCACAATATCGCCCGGATAGAGAGAAAGTTCGCTATCAAAGACTTTTCGCTCAAATTGGCCAGGTCTGGTCAATCGAACAACTGTTTGCGGATTCAAAATTCCGAAAGACTTACCAAACTCAGGAAATCTCTCCCCTCTTCTCTTGTCTTCCAGAATATCTCCGGCGCTCGCTATTTTGCGCCACTGCCCTTGATACTCTTCATAAAATCCGCGATTCTCACGTAAATGATAAAAGTATCCGGGACCTAAAGTCTGTGATTCCCCACTCTCAAAGATTACTCTTCCTACAAAACCCTCTCCGGTCTTCAACCTGGAACCTAAAGGCAACTCAAAGTCACGTTGCCACAGATCCCACTGCCCGGAGCCTGGAAAATTAACATAGACTTTACCCTGATCCACCTGAATTACACCTTCAGCGTAGAAGGTCGTAAAGCTCAAAATCAGTATTACTAGAGCCGCAAACCGTTGAATCACGAAATCATTCCCCTTCTGATTACTCTCATTTTACAATATCCCCGAATCACGCCACATTACTTACAAGAAAGCATTGAATTTTCTTCCGCGAAGACTCACAGCTTCATTGATGAACCTACATAAAACAGGTCTTCATAGCGGTCATTGACCTGGAAGGATGCGTGGCGCTCCCTTTCCCATTTGTATCCTGTATGAAATCCAAAGTTACGTCTCAAGTCCCAGTTGACCCGAAAATCTCTACCTTTCTTGGAAAAACTTGAGTCAATCACATTGGTAAAGAACTTAAAGGTTCTTCGCTCATAATCCAGAATGAACTTCGCCGAGACTTTAGAAGAAAATTTCCACTGTGTCGACAGTGAGTGAACATTGTAGTCATTATTGGTGAAAAACTGCCTTGGAACATCATATTCAACCCGCTTCCAGGCATTGTAGGCGGATACATTCCAGTTTCTAAGCACATCGTAACTGACATTGCTGGAGAAGGTCCAATCCACATAATCAAAATCGGGCTGATCTTTATAGAAGACTGAGTCTATCTCAAATCTGTGATCCATCATGATTCTGTTAAAAAAGATAAAGTGAGAAATCTCCCCTTCATTTCTTTGGTAGGATAGGACATTGTCAGTCAGGTTTTGTCTTGCGTAATCGCGATCTGAAAAGTTGTTTTCTATCGAGAAAGTATGGCTTGGGCTCAATTGAAAAAGGACCAGCCCATTCACCTGACCCTCCAAAAATGACCTTTCCAATGTATTGTAAAGTTCTCGTTGTCGAACTCTCGTTTCAAGCTCAAAGGTCATTGGTGAATCAACCTGATAGGGTAAAAATTCTGTTCGAGCCTCCTTCAGAGAATACTCGGGAATACGTGCAGCGACAGCCCCGTGACCATTTCGAATTAACAAGTCCCTAGTCCCGTCCTGAAAGGTTTCCTTGTCCATCATCAATGAATCCAGCTTCTCAGGTGGGCGGTGAAGAGCTTTTATGGTCATTCGCACCGGAGAGTAACGAAAGAACTTTAAGTAAGCATCCTGTTGGTAGTAATTGTCCAACGGCGAAAACTCAAAGTCAACATCGTGGGCTTCATAACCCACGGACAGGAAGGTATTTCGTCGTATCAATTTCTCCCATTCCAGTACTCCTCCAAAATCATCAGTACTGAATTCAGGAAAAGACTGGTCCTCAAACACGTCATAGGATAACTTCCCTCTCATTCTTACGGTTTCAGAAAGAAAATAGGAGGATTCCAGTTCTGCCAGATTTTGGTAGTCGCTATTGCGGGAAATCTGATTCTTATCCGAATAGATATCACCCGTAAAGCGATCCCTTAGCAAAATTTGTAACCTGCCCAGATTCCACAAATGCTCACCATCAAGATTCACGTCCCAATGACTGAAACGCTTGTCAGAACTGAGCCTTTGAAGACCGTTTCCCGTATCTACAAAGGTTTGTTCATCACCAAAATAATATTGTAAGGCTAAATCTCCCGAGACTCTGGTCTGAGACTCTCGAGAAAACAAAATAGGCAGACAACAAAAGAATATAATTAGTCTTTTTGTGATCACATGTGGAAAGATCGACAAAAATCACCACAATTTGTAGGAAAGGGTATTGAAAACCCTTAGCTTTTGGTTCCTGCTTTTCGAAAGATGTAGTATATTCTCGATCTTGAATTCGGAGGACACAGTGAAAGTACCGATGAAATATCCTAATCCCAAGCCTGCAGTTTCCAGGTCTTATAAAAAATTGGGACAGAGTCATGGAGAGAGAATCTCCGAAAGTCCTCGTTGGCTGGTTTCTCTACTTTATCTTGTAGCTGTTACACTGTGGGTAGCCGGAGCTTATCATCTGGTTAAGACATTCAGCGCCATTGAAAGTACGCAAAGCTTCTTCAATGTATTCCTGTTTTTTCTCGCTGGAGCAATCCTTTATTTCCTGGCAGGTCATGATCGTTTCATCATGACCAGACACGAGATTACAAATTGCAATAGTAGCGAGTCCTAGACTCAGACACCCTTCTGGGATAATTCTATCAGCACTCCACCCGTTTGCTTGGGATGAAAAAAACAAACTTTCGTATTGTGCGCTCCATTTCTGGGCTCCTTATCCAAGGCAGTATAACCTTTTTTTTCAAGTGCATTCATTGATGCTTTCAAGTCTTCCACACGGTAACAAATATGATGAATTCCTTCGCCCTTTTTCTGAAGAAACTTGGCAATTGCTCCTTCACTACTTAAGGGCTGTAGTAACTCAATAGAGCTCTCTCCTGCCTCAAAGAAGGCTATCTTTACATTTTGGTCGGGAAACTCGAAAACATCATCGGGGTCTTTACTAAAAAAATCTTTGTAGATTTCAATGGACTCTTCCAGACTCTCAACTGCAATTCCTACATGATCAATCTTCTGTATCATTTTCCCTATCCTCTTTCACCCAAACCAAATCGATTCCTTCTTCTTTACTCTGTGCAAATTCGGGAACATAGCTGAGTAAAACTTCAGCCAAACCATCCGCATCCTGATCATTCCAGAGACTATGCTTTGAAAGACGAGAAACCAGTAAAACTTCACCCTTCTTCAAAGGAGACGTCATTCCTTCTACTCTGGCCATGATACAACCGGACACCACTAAGACAGATTCATGATGAAACTGATGCGCATGCAAATCAATTTTCTCTCCAGGAGCCAGTGTAATTAATTCACTGCAATATTTCTCTTCTTTGCTTGTACTTGAGTCCGGTCCTAACATAAAAAGTCCCCAAAGGGAGTTTAACCCTTTGAGGACTTTATTCCAAAGTAAGTCTTAACTAGAAATAAGAAGCAACGCTCAAAACCCACCCATCATTGGACAGCTTTAAACCAGTATTACTTAACTCATCTTCCCAGTGATATTCAATCTTGTAAACGGTGTCCTTGTTTGGTCGGAAATTCAGACCAAGAACAGTCTCTTCAACATCGCCACTGTTAGTAAAACCCTTGGCAGTATCTGTCTCTCCAAGCCGAAGTAAAGCTTTCCACTTTCTGTCTGCACCCAATTCATAACCCAATTGGGCATACCAACCAGAAAAGTCATACCCAGCACCATTGGGAGCTGAAGCAGTAGCGGCAACATTGGAAGCAAGGTTTGCATCGACCGACCCTCTGGCATACTCACCAATCAAGTCCCAACGATCGGTCAAATCATATTCCAGATCATAGGCCCACATTTTCAAGTCACGCTCACCTCCGAAGACCGGTGCAGCACCACCTACAGAAGGAGTATAGGCTCCGACATCCGTAGTATAGTAACCTAATCCGAACCGGGTTTTCTCATTGACTGTCACTCCCCATCGTCCGGTCAGTGCCTTGTTGTTGTTCTGCTCGGAACCGCTCTTTCCCTTTTTTCTTATTGATCGAAAACCAGTTCCCGAAGCCAGATTGTAGCCATCGTCCTGCAGACCATTCATCACATAAAGTTCTGCTTCCCAGGGGTGATCCTCGCTACCACCACTCCAGTACAATCCTGCACCTGAATCAAACCAGGTAGAGGGTATAATCAGCCTGCTAACTCTGGGCCTCTCTGTTAAGTCGCGCATGGGAGAGTCGTGGTAGTAATTGACCCTGCCCAGGGGAACCAGAAGTGAACCTACCCGAAAACCTTTTCCAGGAGTAAATTCGTAATCAATATAAGCCTGCTCCATTCCTACTGAGTCGGCACTGTGCTCATACTCAAGCTCGGAAACAAAACTTACTTTCTCACCCAGCTTCGCAGAAATATCGAGAACAAATCGGTGCTGATCAAATTTGCTGGGCGATCGAACTCCTTTACTCTTTCGATTGTGAAATTCCGCATCTACATATCCACCCAGAGTCAAGAACCCGGATTGAGACTCCACTGGAGGCACTCCACCCATGGAACTCTCTTCCATTTCTTCTTCAATGATTTCCTGGGTCGCCTGGGTACGGGCCAACTCTTCGCTTAACTCCTCCACCTTAAGCTTCAGTTCCTGATTCTCCTGAACCACATTCTCAAGCATTTGCACACGTTTCATAAGCGCATTGAACTGCGCCTGACTCACCTGCGCAACTGCAGTCGAGCTCATTGCAAAAGGCAGCAAGCCAAGTACCGCCAATTTACCTATTCTCTTCATAGCTGCTCTCCTGACCATTGAACGGTCTTATCATTATTATTTCTACCAACAAGTCCGACTCAAGCTAGTGCTAGGCCTTCCTTGCTTTCATTTTCTCTTTTATTCTCTCTTCCCGGATCTTCTTTTCCAGGTCCTTCCATTTGGAATAGAGTTCATACTTTTCAGGGTCTCGCTCCTTCAAATCTTCTGTAGCATTCTTTTTTCTTCTAAGCTTTTTAGAGATTAGGCGATATAACTCATACTCATTGCCATCATCGGTCAGATTTTTCTTGCCACCCTTCTTGGAGGTGTGACATTGCAAGCAATCCATTCCGGTCTTTTTCTTGTATCTCTTACGAGCCTCCACCTGAGTAACCAGAACCCCGCACAACAGGAAAAACACAAGACCAGTGATCTTGCGTCTAAATTTCATTGATGAGGTATTTCGATACACTTTCGACCTTCCGTCCTTTCAATTACTTGAGATCTGCACGGATACTACTCTTATTGACATTGATATTCAATATCAATTTCTTCAAAAATTAATTTCTTTTCGAAAATTACCAAGAACTGTCTGTTTAAAGGATGTTTCGAGTTTTTCCGAACTCGCTCAAAAAAAAGTGTCTCAAGACTTTGCAGGTAATCTCGGAGACCTCTACAATTAATAGTAATAACCAGTCAGGAGGTTAGATGCTACATCTTTCCATAGATCCAAAACTCGTTAACGCCCATTCCGAGATCACAATCAAACGGGCTAAAAAGAAAATCGAAAAAGACTTGATGCTGTATCCAAACGCAAGAATATTCTTTCAGGTCGAACCCAAATCCAAGAAACAAAGCACCGTAGCTTTGTGGGTTGAATTTGCAAATCAACGCTTGTTGCAACAGGAGTTTTCTACAAAAAGTTGGGAAAACGCCTTGGTACAGAGTGTTGAATACGCAATTCATACCCTGAAGAGCGAATTTCCGATCTCCAAAGGCGCTCCTCGCCACTACATGCAAATGTAAGCCCTGAACCTCAGGGAAATTACCAGAAATCCTAATCTCGATGCAGAGTCAATCGGGGGGATTCTCCACCCCATAAATCTGCACCAGGAATTAGGACAACTTGGTATTAAAACCGCTTACTTGATTGTCTCCAGGATACGCATCTGTCTGCCTTCAAGGCCTTCGGGATGTTCATCTACCTACCCCAAAGCCCTCAGGCCGGGTTAGACAAACAGCGAACTGACTGTGTCGGTGGGAAGGTACGATGCAGAATCGAGAAGACATTAGTGGGCAATCCCTATAGCGGGCTTTCGTGGAGAAGGAAAAGGCGACAGGCGGACTCGAACCGCCGGTACAAGGATTTGCAATCCTTTGCCTTACCAACTTGGCTATGTCGCCGTATGGAATAAACCCATGGGTAGAGAGGGAATTGAACCCCCGACACGTAGATTTTCAGTCTACTGCTCTACCGACTGAGCTATCTACCCAAGGGTATGAAAGCGGGCGTGACGAGACTCGAACTCGCGGCCTCCTGCGTGACAGGCAGGCACTCTAACCAACTGAGCTACACGCCCCTTTTCTCTTCCATGGGCGTTAGAGGACTCGAACCTCTGACCCCCTGCTTGTAAGGCAGGTGCTCTAGCCAGCTGAGCTAAACGCCCTGAATAGGTCCAAAGATAGTATCACATTTCTGAGGAATTCCAAATACTTTTTTCACGGAATTTTTAACCCGAAAAAAGCACTACAGAACTCGCCTTTTTAAGGCAATTTTTAGCAGGAAAGCGATACCCAGAATCAACCAGATATTCTGCAAGCCTATAATCAAGAGAACCAGAAACCAGAGTAAGGACTGAGTTAGCAACTTCAGGAAATTACTGGCCTCAATAACTGCAGCAACTGAAGGAGAGTAAGTATAGTAGAAGTCCATCAACACTCGTCCCCAATCATAGGAGAGCAAGAACTTATCTCTCCAGTTCTTGAAGAAATTAACCAGATAAGATCCTTCACCGGAGGCGGCAGTGACTATGAAACAGCCTCCCCCTCCGCCACCTCCACCTGCAGCTGAAGCCAGAGTTCCACCGTTAAAAACACTGCTATTGCTTCTCAAAACTCTCCATTGAGAAAAGTGAGTAATGTCTGCATACAGTACGGCCTGTCCCGGAACCATTGTGTAATTGGCCCCACTTTGTCTCCAGGTTCCCTGTCCTGGGTTCAATGGATCTTCGTCAAAGAACTCCAGCCTTAAGTCAGAACTCGCCAAAGTGTTGTCATTTTTCAAAAATGACGGTAAGGGGAAAGGAAACTTAACGACACTGTTTGGCTTAATTTTTCCTTTGATATTGAGAACCTTACCCAAAGGACTGAAGTTTCCTGGTATCGCCAGACCCAACTTGGTTTGCTCAGAATTTTTAACCTGAATAACCGGTACGATCTCCACCAAATCCGGATCCGGCTCGAGTGTCAATGTTCCAATCTCCTTGTATTCATCAGAGAGGGCACGGGTATCATAGACTACCGTTGAAGTAAGACCTGCCGGTGGAATACGCACCATCGGCTTATTATTTGCTCCTCGTGGAACGGCAGCTTCTAATGGCCCATCATTTGGATCATCATCCAATACACCTTCGAGATCATCAGGAATACCATCACCATCGCGATCCTCGTCTTCTGAGTCGGTAATACAATCATTGTCCTGGTCCAGAACAAGACTTAAGGGTTGATTGCCACCAAAACTGGATTCCGGGGTACCGTCGTTGTTGAAGTCACAAGGGAATTCATCCACTGTATTCAAGCGGCCATCACCATCATAGTCCTGCAGACTGACAACCAAAATCTGATCCTCACCATCCTGGATATTATCGCCATCATCATCACAGTCGAGATGATCCGGAGTACCATCATTGTCGTGATCCCGTGGAAATGGATCTTCCACATTAGCTAGACCATCGGCATCCAGGTCAACCGGGTTTCCTGAGTGCGTCGCTCGACAACTGATGGGAACACTTGCAGGTATAACATTGTTTGGCACAAAAGGATCCAGCGGACCCGCATCCTGCCCATCACTAAATCCATCACCATCCGTATCTGGATCGAATACATTGGTACCCAGACTTCTCTCCTGAATATCACTGAGTCCGTCATTGTCATCATCCGTATCACTGTGATTGGGAACACCATCGTTGTCTGTGTCCAAAACCCGACCCGCGACCTTGAATTCATTCACATAGCCAATTTCCCGCTTGTCGGGAATTCCGTCAGCATCATCGTCAGTATCAAACAAGTTGGGAAGTCCATCGTTGTCAGAGTCCAGACTCATGTCAGTAATTGCACTTCGAAAGATTACTTCACGTTCCGCAAGATCCAGGATACCGTCACCGTCATCATCAGTATCTTCATTGTCTCCCTGACCATCACCATCAGTATCGTATTGCTCTGCCGGATTGGATGGAAATGCATCCTCAAAGTTAATCACCCCATCTGAGTCGATATCCACTGGATCTGTTGGAACCTGAGTTCCATCTCCACCTTTGCGGTAGACCGCATTTTCCACCTGGGAAACATTTCCAGCGAGATCTGTTCCAATGATTTGAAAGATATTATCACCGGATTGCAGACCAAAGAGGCGGATTTGAAAATCGAGTCCATTTTGCTGGAGATCCTGAATTGCTGAAACTCCTGATACGGGACTAATCATTCGCACCTGAAAACCGATCAACTTCTCCGACGAAGTCCCTGTAATCGTAATGTTTTCATCTTCAGTAGTTCGCTTGTTCACTCCTCCGATATTCTCGAGTATACCAAAAGGATTGAGTCCCAGTACGGGCCCTTTGGAGTCCACCTTGAAATCTTTGGGATTCAGCATTTCCAATGGCTTTGCAGAAAATGGATCTGCTTCCCCAGTTACTTCTAGCTGGTGAGTTCCATCAAAGAAGCTCTGCCCATCCTCTTTAACCACAGTGTGCGAGAACTGGAACTGTCTACCACTGGCATCTCCGGACAGAATTGTCATGGCAGAATCTGCATAAGTAATAGAACCTTGGAATATACGAATTCTGGGCGCCGTGTTTTGAGTATCACTGAAGATTGCGCGAATATCCAAAGGACCTGGACCAACAGCCTGCCTTTGATCCTCACTAAGGATTGCACCATTTCTGTAGAATTCAAGCCTGACAGTTGGGGCTAAAGTATCATTAGCCGGGAGAAATAATCCTGATTCAGCGAGTGGTTGACCAGCACCTACCGAGTTACCCTTCTGATCCTTGATTGTTTGCGCAGGAACAAGCTTCACTACAGAACTCAAGCCTGTGGTATTAGCACCCAGAGTTATTATCAAAACCTTGTTACCGTCTACCCATTGAATGCTTGCTCCTGAGCCAAAACTGCGGACAACACCATCCAGACCAAAAGCCGCATCCAACTCATTGTTAGCGTTGGTTACTGGAACAGAGCTCGTTAGAATCGCTCCATCAAACACAATGTGGATCTGATCTCCTGTGCGATACAGATTCGCCCCCACTGACTTTTTGTCATACTCTATTTTCAAGACGATTGGACCCAGATCATCGTTAGTTTGTAGAAGCACTCTGTTACGAGTAGAGCTAATCGCATTTCCCTGTAAATCTGCGATGGAATTCAGAGCCTGAACGGCTGGAACAAAAGCGGGAACGATATTTGCCCCTTGACCCAGAGTAATCGTTACGCGGTTGCGCTCTAAAGATAAAGACGGGTTGGTACCAACAACCATATTCTCTACCAGAAAGGAGTCCGCTACTGTATCTCCTGAAACGAGATTGGCCAAATACTCTGAAAAGTAGAGCTGAATCTGATCTCCTGCAGCAAATGAACCCAATCCTGTATTGTCAGTGTCCACCAGATAACCGGCCTCAAGCCTTGGAGGGATTTCATCGCTGGCCGTACTTAAGGACACTTTGCGGGTGGAACCTGGAATCAGAGACCCTAGAACCAGTGACCAGGTTGTACCCTGTCCGGAAATTGTACTGACATGACTTGCCCGTATACCATCAAGTGCGGGATTGAGATCTTCATTCATTGTGATACTGAGATAAACTCCGGTGTTCGGATTTCTTCGGAAACTGGAGTCGAAGAAGTCCAGTCTGCGAACCTGTGATCCAAACCCGGTCAAAGTTTCCTGATTGCCAACCATTGGCTTGATCGCATTGAGCAAATTCGAGGTTTTTAACAGTGCCAATGGAGTGGAACCAGAAGTTGGAGTCACGGGAGAGACACCGATAACCCCTTCTGAGGTATCACTGAACTTCAATACCACCTGGTCTCCACCATTGAAAGAGCGAGAGCCATCAACGTCATTAAACCTTGCCCACTCCAGGAAGCCATGCTTTTTGGTAACTGTAAGAGTCACCTCTCCTGAACTGTTTCCTTGAGAATCCAGATACTCCAGTGTGAAGGTCCCGCTACCGTCCTTGAAAGGTTCCGTATAATCGGGATCAACAATAAGCTGATTGGAATTGATTCTCGCGTCAAAGAGTTTAGCGACTCCACTATTGCGCAGTAAGAACCCACCAATTCCGGTTTGAAAAGCAGTATTGGCAATCGCAGTGTCGTCAGCAACCAGTTCTTCATTGGCCGCAATACTAAAGTTCACATCCGTTGTGAAAGTCAAAGCACTTCTGGATAGCTTTTCAGTGAGAATTCGAGGTTTGCTGCTAACCAGCTCGACTTCGATCGTAGCACTACGATTTAGTAAATCTTTCGTATCAAAGAGGATGAGCTCTAATGGAGTACTGCCGGTTTGCCCAAAAACTGGGAAAACAAGGAGGCGATCATCTGTACAATTATTTTGTCCTGCAATTGCAGGTCCATACCCTGATCGCATGGAGGCCTGTATTTTGAGCGAATCGTAAGCCCCCACTTCAAAACAAAGCTGATTTTGCGCAGTATCAGCATCTTTCTTGGAATTGGACAGATTTAACTCTGTCGCCTGAGTGCTGTCTGTGATGACTTTAATTCTTTGCTGATCTGCCTTTAAGTCGATAACCGGTGGATCGTTCACACCAATAAACTGGAAATCCACTTTCACTGAATCGGTAAGGACTCTGGAAGGCTCGGAAAGATCCCGAATATAGATTTCGACTCCATTAATTGTCCCGGTTGCATTACTGGTTAATGGCGTAACACTTAACTGAGAGAGATTATTGATATCTGAGGCATTGAGAAGCTGGAAGGATACAGCATCACCATTAGGTGTATTGAAGGTTTCCAGAAAACTGTTTGTTGTTGCATTGAAAGACCAACTATGTGTACTAACCCCCTCTTCGTCAGTGACTGTCACATAGTCCTTTAAGGTAAAACTGGGCGATGTATCCTCAACCGCAGCGAGACTGATGGTGCTTCCACCACCAACAACCTGAATAAAAGGAGGATCATTGACAGGAGTCGCACTCAATTGAAACTGCACACTGGTGGAAAGTTTTTCCGGTGTATCACTCTCCTTGAGAGTCAGTCTCCACAACTGTGGTACCTGACTGTTGTATCCAGAATCAGGACTAACCACCATTTTGTTGTCCAGAGGAGAGACTGTGAACCTTCTTGTCCCTGCACCTACGAACTCTGCAACCCAGGTTAAATGGCTGGAATCAAATGTGGAGTCCCCATCATCTGAGTCGTTTCCTGAGATTGTAATCTCAACAGACTGATCTTCGGGAATTACGAAGCTGGAGGAAGCCGTAGGCGTTGCTATTCTTGGATTGTCATTGACCGACTTCACATAAACCGTAACCTGGGTTGGAACCGGAGTTCCTCCATCGGAGAGACACATTGTCAAAACTCTTCCAAATGGCAAACTGTCATGGTTTTTATTAGGCAGACCCTGGATCGTCAACTGCTTTTGAGCTCCATCCACCACTGCACGAAACACTCCTGTATCAACAACTTTGGTCAAGTTGCTCGCACATGGAGTGGAAGATGGATTCCCAATCTGCGAGTAATCGAAATTCCAGTCCAGCGCATTGGGAGGATTATCGAAAGGGTCACCAGAATGAGTTGTCAAATCAATAGGGAGAATCGAGCTGTCTTCAAACAGACAAAGAGCACTTGAGGTTAATCCACTTGGCTTTCCTGCAATCTGGCACGCACCCGGAGTTGGAAAGTTTATCCAGCTGGGTGGATCATTCTTCTCGGCCACAATCAAAGTAATTAGCTTTTGATCCACAAGACCCTGCGAGTCCGTTACAGTCAATGTGACAGTAACCCCTGTTGTTGACTTGTTAGCAATCGGCAGGAATTGAATGACGTCTTCAAAATTTGGTGGAGTTCCGGTGAGTATCTTTAACTCAAATGCAGAAGTCACATAATGCGTTGTAGTCAAACTTTGATAACTGATAGACCAATTGAAATCCGTGAGCGTTTCACCAAAGCCCGGAGGGACACCGCCCCAGTCATTATCAATCAGTCTCGGATTACGCTCCAGATTGTAACTGGTTGTCGCAACTGCGGTTGTACTGTCTTCATCCACAGTCCAGGTACCAGATGCCAGGTGATCCTTAAGATCTATTGAAGGAGAAGTCCAGACTGGTAAAAAGGAAACAATTTGACCGTAATGTTTGCTCGCAATTCCATCCTTTGCAACCAATGTCATAGTCAAAGAACCAAAGGCCCTCTTGGACGAAGTTGAGGCGGAACAACCAGCACCTGTGGCACCAGAAGGAAACATTTCAAATGTTGTTCCGTCAGGCGCAATCCTGAGGTCTGGAGTGGGGAAGAGGTTTGTATCAAAAGTAACAGGAGTAATTGAGCCTGTTAGTATCTCCCAGGTCACACTGTCACCGTCAAAATCGGTCACATACTGTGATAAGTCCACGCTGTGACAACTCCCCTCATTAGTCGAAAAGACAGAAGTTGGAAAAGAAGCCAGTGGCAAGTCATTCACATCGGAGACTACAAAGGTGACCGGCGTCGAAGTACATAGTTTTGCCAATGATCCAAAAGGAGTTCCCCGATCACAAAGAACCATATTCATCAAGAGCGAGCCTGTGACATTGGCACTCGGAGTCATTGTCAGGGTCTGCTTCGCAGAATCAATGGTGAAGTTTCCAAGTGAGGTACTCGTCGTCAAAAACGTGGTATTGGTGAGCTGTGTTACCGAGAATTGCGGGCCGTAGCTGGTTGGACTGAAAAACCACTCCATCAGACTTAAACTGGAGACAATGTTACCTGTCCCATCATCAAAAGAGAGAAGAGCTTCTTCAGCATCAACAGTATGGTTGATCAACTCAATCTTAAATTCAGGCACATCTTCGCTGATCACCACATTGGACAGATTTTTGATAATCGGGTGATCATTTCCACCATTCACCTGTACAGTAATGATTCTTTCTGTGTTCGCTATTCCATCGAAATCTCTTAGTTTCAAGACGAGGTTTGCCGTCTTGAAGTTGACACTTTCAGTTCCAGAACCTGGCCTCAAACACAAAATATCGTTAGTTACCGGATCAAGAAAGTTTGTCGACAAGCTTGGGCAACCAAGTAGATAGGTCTCGGGGTCCGAGGTAGAAAAGTTCTGATAGTCCCAAAACAAGGGAGTATCAGGTCCCGAGTTCTTACCCGGAAACACACCTTGCCAGTCTCTCGCATCATTTTCCCAGGTGGTCAGGGTCAAATACTTCACCGAATCATTCTCATTCATCACAAAGGTAAAGTCTGAGTCCATGGTCTGGGTCCCGTCCAGAATCGTTATCTCCGGTGGATCATTAACAGGAGTTACAGTAACCGCCAATGTTTTGGTCGCAGGCGGTACTTCACCAATTTTATCTGATCTATGCAGATTCAATTCGAGCTGAAACTGTCCGTAGACATCGGGGGCTGTCCGAATGTAAAGCATGTCCAGTGTTGGATCCAGAAATGTAGGGGTCCCACCCATTGTGGCGATACTACCTGGACCTGTGCTTGTATCATCTACGCTTGGATTATTGGGCCCCAGCGCAATCTTCTTGTTGTATCCAAGAGCATTGTTTCTCTGATTCAGATAAGCAGAAAACGTAGCCGGATAGGAAACAGGCACTGAAAACATGGTGGTATTGGCACCCAGGCGAACCGACCATTGCAGATTCGAATCGAAAGTCGCTGTCAATGGATTATTTGGATCCTTCTCGTATTGACCCAGATCGATTGCATAGGTTTGATCCTCTGTGAAGAGAAATGGAGACGAGTTGATCGTGTTATCAATCACAGGCGTATTGATTGAATCGCGAATGACGAGCTTGCAGGAAGTAAAGGTTTCTGTGAAGTTCGCTCCACCATTTCTATCTTTCACCGACATGTGAATGGTTGCACTCACAACACTGGCATTCGTCACTGCCTGCAGGCGTAAAACCCCTTCTGATTTTACCTGCACATTGAACAGGGCTTTGCTGGAGCCATCGACCAGTACCAGACTGTTGCTATTGTTGGCACTAAATGTCCCAGAAGAGAAAACTGTTTGAGACTGGGAATTGTCAAAATAGTTGCCTTCATAATCTACTCTTGTCAGACTCCAGAAGTAATCTTCGCCCGGAGACGTAGAATCCACGTCGTTAATAATTGCTTCATTCAGGGCAATATTGGTTTCAGGGAAATTCTCGTCTTGCGACATTTGATTGACTGGACAAGGCGTACCAGTAAATGTAAATGGATCGTTCACTTCCTGAAAATTGAAGGTCACAATCTGACTGGCTGTAGCACTGGGATTCGTGGCCACTGAAATTCGAAAAGTTGCCAAACCAAACTTGTTGGGGTGCGGCACCACAGTCATATCCCAGGTTTGACCCGTGGTGCCTATGGTCGCTTTTTGGGCAAAACTAATGGAGCGCACCACATTGTTGGGATCAGTTATCGTGGTTGCTGTCCAGGCTGTGGAAGCAATAGGACCGTCAGAATCATTCATACCGATTTGAGTCACCAGAGTGACGTCTTCATTTGCCGGCATGGGAGAAAGAATCGCACTGACTGGCAGCATCCCGGTGGTGCTGATAACCGGACTGTCATCAAACGGACTCACTACTAGTGGAACAATAATACAGGTCAGTGGAGTTCCTTCTGGATCGGGCAAAACCCCGTTAGTTGCCTTGTTGCCGGTCGAATCCTGCAAACAAAGGACAATCTCTTCCTTGTTTGTTCCCGAGTGCGAAAAGTTGGGGACTGGAGTGACAAAGAGGTTTGCTCCTGAAACAAACCAGGTCACCAGATTCGAATCTTTAACGGAAGCTGAAGAAGTGTAAGCTGTCCACCTCATGGAGGTTCTGGGTGTTTCTCCATAGCCATCGATGACCTCAAAACCAATGTTAGTCAGTGAAAAGCTCTTCAGGGTACTGTCTTCAGGGACCAGCAAAGCTGTCGGACTTCCACCAGAGTAACTGCTCTCATAGACTGGTGCATTGTCCACGCAGCTCACGTTCATACTGAAGGTGTTAGTGGTCGCACTAAAGCCCTGAGAGTCTGTGACTTTCATTGTTATCGTTCCCGTACCACAGCGATGGGCCTGAACAGAAACCTGAAACTCGTCCTGGGTATCCACTGCGGCCGTTGGACTCACGGCAGAATAGAAAGCTGTGTCGTAACTTTCCACTGTCCAGTCCAGACCCTCATGAACTGCCTGAGAGGGAATACTTGTTCCACAAAGACTGGAAACCTGATTCTTGGGAGCGGTACATTCATAGGCAAACAATCGAAAAGTTTTGTTCTGGGAAGTACTAGACTCTATGATGGTGAAGTTTGAGTCCCCGGGAGAAGGATCTTGCCAGCCAGGGCCAGAAAATATTGCGGCTCTTCCAACATCTGCAAGGTAAGTTTTGTTTGCATTGTTATCCGTAACCTCCAGATCCAGTCTGAAGTTCGTAGAAAATGCGAAATCAAATGGTCGAATATCAATGTGGAATATTGAGTCATTGGGAGCTGATATACCAGCCTTGAATGAGTAGAAGTCTGCAGCCCCTCCGACGGGAAAACTTTGACCCCCAACTGCCGGGGTGATTGCGGACTCCACAGTTTGACGATCACCATCATTTAGAGTGTAGGCAGTAGCTGGAATATATCGCTGTCCAAAAGGAATCGGAGTTTCGCCTACAACGGACGGACTGCGAACGTCAAAACCATCATCGTACATATAAATGGAGTAAACCGTTGTTGGGACCGAGGTCAATGTAGAAGGCACAAAAATTGGGTCGGTGACCACCATGTGCATGACAACGCTTCCTGTATTCAGACCATCGATATCACTTAACTTTGCCTCGAATTCAACAAAGTCAGAGAAACTTACCCTTGTTCTGCTTGTGATTGTTGATGGCAAATTACTATTCAAGCCAGGAGCTGCACGAAACTGTGTCAGGGTGGTGTCAGAGGTGGCTATGATATTGACCTGAACAACCTGATCGTTGGTTTCTGCCTGGCCGGAAGGAACAGTCAGCGTTAATGTACAATAAGCCGTGCCGGGCGTACTGCCAGCCACAATCACAAGTTTTTGCGGATTTCCCTGTCCTGTCGCAGGGTCCAGAGAACATCCATTCAAACCACTGCCCACTGTCTTGACCGAGTAGGCCACAGCACCGGAGCCTCCCTGAGCTGCCGGCAATGTTGTGACCGCTCTGAGATCTGGAATTGTGGTGGTTTTTCCCTGCACCACACTAATCACATATGGACTTGGGTTCAGAAACGGAGCCACCTGGGGATCAATGAAGTTGTTGGTCTGATCATGAGTTGTCGAGTTGTCAAAACCATCCGTTGCGACAAAGCGAAAATAGTAAGTTGTTCCCTGGGTAACTACAGTGGAACCTGGAATCAGATAGTCCGTTGTGTAGATATTGGACCCTGCCGACTCCAGGGCATAGGTTGTCGCTCCAGCGACGGCGGACCCATCGGACATGAGCTGCAAATAAGAGGTTTTCAGGACTGCGGTACCGTAATCAGTAGCGTTGACACTCACTCGAATAGTGGAGCCCATTTGAAGATCTGTCTTCGTGCCATTGTTCAAGGCAGGTGAGCTGGTAAAACTGGAAATTATTGGACCCACATCACTGGTTTTAAAAACCTGGGCACTGCTCTTCATATCCAGAGTCTGGGTTCCCGTTTGATCCGAGATTTTTAGTTTGACTCCGTAATCAGTTGCAATGATACCTGCTCCAAGACTGAATGGAGAAAAAGTCCCTTCCCACAAATCTGTACCCGAGTTATAGGTCAAACCGCTAAAAGATGAACCGTAGGTGATGGTATTGGCTGATACTCTGAAAATCTTGAACAAGACGTTTTGAACTTTGTTGCTGACAGAACCATCAATTACTTTCACCTCGAGGCGATAACTCGACTTGGAATCACCTTCAGCCCCTGAATTCGGCTGCCCCGCAACATGAGAGCGGGCTGGCGGAGCCCTGAGAACCTGCACCTTGCTCAAAGCATCATCGTAGGTAAATGCGGGACTACCAACATTACCATTGTTATCACCTGTTCCAGTGGACTCCTCAAAAGCTCCCAAACTAATCGGAGCCGTTACGTAAGAAGTCCTCGCAGTTGCTGCACCCAAATTGGTTTTGGCGTAACCGATCGCACTAAGATTGATACTTGCGCCACCCGCCATTTGAGTCGATAACATACCCGGTCCGGCCGATGCAAAGTTAAACAAAGTTGCACTGGCATTCACTATCGGACCAAGATCCGACTGTGCATTGGCATCAGTAATGGAGCGGCTCAAAGAAAAAACATCAACGAGTTTGTCTGTATCATCAAGGATAATCAGAGTAAATCGCTGACTGGGGACTCCATAGTTTCCAGTTTGAGCCACAGTTGTAATATCTCCGGGAGCGCCTACCCAGCCGTCACCTGTATAGTTTGTATCTGTTGTCCAAAGATTTCCCACACAGACACGGCCACCACCACGATCAATCTCAAGGAGACTGTAACCCTTCTGCTCCGGGTCTGAGGAGAAAATTCCCTGAAGCATGCCGGTCAAACCTGACTCATCAGTAGTGTCATTCAAGTATCCATCCAGCAAACTCATATAAATTCGATGGTACGAAGTTTGCGTCCCTCCATTGGAAGGATAGTTTGTCGCCTGAACGGGATATTGATGCCGCGCCAAACCACTGAAGCTGCCTGTCGCGTTAGCTGCAATGTAAACTTCATCCGTGTCCAGGAAAGAGATTCCTCCCGCATGAGGATTTTCATGAAGTACAACAAATTCACCTGCACCAACGTTCATCGCACTGGAACCTGTGATGGTGTTGATTTGAACATTGTCTCCATGAGTCGAGTTCGATGCATATCCACACAGATCATAAGAAGCCACACTACCAGTCGACTTCAACGTTGCATCCGCTCCGAAGTCATAGGGTTCAATCACGTAGACCAGCTTGAAGTTTCTCAGGTCAATCGCACTTCCGGAAACGTTTTTCATCTCGATCAAAAGATCGGTCTTGGCAGTATGCTTCCAGTTTCCATTCGCACTACCCTGAGCAGGCAAGGCTGCGTAGACGCCATCATCATCAAGAACAACTTCTGTGATAATCAACTGCCCTCGATGAGGCGAAGCTGTGGGACTTGCAAGGTCGGCACTATAGAGGAAGACCCCTGGCAACAGGGCTATAAACAAGGAAAGGTACCAACGAATCATATTGAATAAAAACCGGATGAGTGAAGGCCAAGTATAACCTTTTTCACCTAATTTGTATGCAGTTTGCAGCTGGAGTTACTCCATTTTCTTGCGATTACCAGTCATTCTTATCTAAAGAAAGTGAAATTCCCTTCTTCTCGATCTGAAAGGGCAGCTTTGAACTTTTCTTTAGCAAAGAAAACTTGCCCCGTGAACCCTTGCTCCAGGCTTCGTATATTAAAACCAGCCTCTTGGAGTCAATTCGCTCCAAAGAGGAAGGACCCACTGAACCAATCAGCCTGTGAACTGCTGAGGAGAACAGAGCCGAATCAATCAGCTTCAAATCATAGTTCGCAAACATAATGACGTTATCTTTTTTACTAACACGCTGGCTCGACTCCAGAAACCTTATCAACGATTTCTCCCAACTCTCTTCCATCCCTGACAAGCCCTTCTGAAGCTTCCCCAGTGAAGCTCGATTCAGAAAGGGTAGCAACTTGTGGCGCACCTTGTTGCGCAAGTAAGCCTCTCCCTGATTTGAAGAGTCTTCTCTCCAGGAGTGATTGAAATACCGAACCAGAGAGTCAATCTCAAGTTTAGAAAAACAGGCCAGTGGCCTGACTAAACGGGAATTCGCATCGAACTGAGGAATTGGCAGAAGCCTTTGATCCAGGCGACCTTGATGAACCCCAATCATCAAGGACTCGTAACCATCTTCAAGATGATGCGCAGTCGCAATCCAATCCAGACGCAATTTTGCGCGAAATTCCTTTAATTTTTCGTAACGGAAGTTCCGTGCATGAGCTTGAAGGTTTGAAGAAGCCGGCTTACCATGCTCAATCTCAAGTGGCACATCTAGAGACGAGCATAAAGTCTCACAAAAGTACTGATCGCCGTCGGACTCTTTCCCCCGTAACCCATAATTCACATGTAGAGCATGCAAACGAAGATCGAGGTCGTCTTTCAGGAGATGAAGAAGGCGAAGGAGTGTAGTCGAGTCCCGTCCACCCGACAGGGCCATAAGTACAGAAGAGTGCCTCAACGCATCCAGAAGCTCGTTTTCCAGCTTCTGAAGAATCTGTTCCTTACTTGGCTCGGTAAGTAATTCGTCCACGGGTTAGATCATAAGGAGACATTTCCACTTTCACCTTGTCTCCGGGAATGATCCTGATGTAGAACTTCCTCATTTTCCCGCTGATGTGTGCAAGAATCTCGTGGTCATTCTCTAGTCGAACCTTGAACATCGCGTTGGGAAGAGCTTCTACAACTGTCCCGTCTACTTCAATTGCGCCACTCTTGGCCATTCGCACTCCTAATTAAGAGGCGCATCTTAAACGAAGGATCCTGAAATTTCAAGAAAACGAACACAAAAATTTCTTTCCAGGTAAATTCTGCTTCCCATTTTTCATACCGTCTACTCTGATGTAATCAAACTGCGCCAACTCTTAACCTCAGCCTGTCAGGCACTACTTCAATTTTTGACTCACGTGGAAAAATCCGCGCAACTCACCAACTTTATAGCCGATTGCCTTATCAGATGGATAGAGTTCTTTTAACTTCAACGCCACCTTTTTCGAAATAGTCTCAACTGTACCGTGGCACTGAGTACATAAAGGTTTCACCATAATCGGCTTTACTGCGTGTAGCTTTTCGTTTAGAGGGTCTAGAACAATTTTTGCATCTTTCACAACATCTCCAGAGCCTATCAACTCCTCAAGAACATCAGCCTCCCAACCGTCTGGACTGTTTTTTGGATTTCGAACTCGGGTCCCCACTCGCTTCAAATCAATCAAGTCAAACTCGTTTCGAACCTCACTCGAAATTGGCATAGCATCCACAGAACACACCTCCAAACCAGAAACAAATCCATCCTTCGAGACGGCCTCCTTCAAACGAGACGCGAGACGGGATTCCAGGGTAGAAATTGCGCGAATCAACTGCGCACTGGAATCATCCAAACCCAGAACACCACTGTCCATCGGACGTCCTTCCGAACTCCAGCGATTCATCCCACCCTCATAGTTGTAAACCTCTCGAAAGCCCAACTTTTTCATCATTATGGATGCGAGGCCGCTTCTTCTACCGGAGCGACAAACGGCAATGTAGGTTTTATCCTTGTCCAGTCGATCTACCCTGGATTGAAATCCCGAAGAAAAGAAATCCAGATTTACGGAGCCCTTAATGCGACCCGTGCGCACCTCGTCTGCAGTACGAACATCAAGAACTATAGCTCCAGAGGACTGCTTTTTGAGTAAGCCTTCCGAGTCAACCCCTTCAGCCGCCAAAAGTAGATAGACGCTCAACAACAAGAGCAACGATACCAAAACAACTTTCTTCACAAACTCCCCCAATATTCAGGTTTCTATATGTAGATACCACATTCCGGGAATTTAAGATATAAGCTCGTCCTCTCCACCGCGAGAAATAACAATTTCTCCTACTTCTTCCAAGCTTCGAACTACGTTTACAATTTTCTGCTGCGCCTCTTCCACGTCCTTGATTCGAACTGGACCCATAAAGGCCATCTCATCCTGCAACATTTGCGCCGCTCGCTTCGACATATTCTTGAGAAACTTTGACCTCACATCATCTGAAGCACCCTTGAGTGCCAGAGACAAGTCTTTGGAATCAACTTCCTTGAGAACTCTTTGCATACCCCGGTCGTCCAGGGTATTAAGATCTTCAAAGACGAACATTCTCTTTTTAATTTCCTCAGCAAGATCCGGATTTTGAATCTCGAGGTTCTCAATGATCGCCTTCTCTGTACCCCGGTCCACATTGTTGATGATGTCGACGAGAGAATCAACACCACCCACAGAGGTATAATCGCTCGAGGCAACCGTAGACAATTTCTTCTCCAGAATTGCCTCCACATCTCGCACGATTTCCGGAGAAGTTCTATCCATTTGAGCAAGACGCTTTGCTGCTTCCACCTGAGTTTCAGGCGGAAAAGACGAGAGAATAATGGATGCTTTTTCCGGCTGAAGATAAGCCAGGATCAACGCAATCGTTTGAGGATGCTCACCGGAGATAAAGTTCTTCAAGTGCTCAGGATCAGCTGCCCGAATCAGATCAAATGGCTGGACCTCAAGTGAGGAAGTCAGCTTGGAGATAATACTCTCGGCAAGCTCATCGCCGACTGCAGACTTCAAGAAGTCTCGAGCCGCAGATACACCACCCTGGGTGATAAACTCCTGAGCCTTGAGCATAGTATAAAAATCCTCAACCACGGCATCCCGATCATCCTGATCCACCTTTCGGATTCTGGCAATCTCAACCGCGATCGACTCCATCTCTTCTTCAGTGAGCATCTTCACAATTTCTCGAGACAAATCGGGCCCCAAAAACATCAAGAAGATTGCAATTTTTGCGCGAGCGCCCAAATTCTGCTTTTTAGTTGACATCACTACCCCCGCCTAAAAGGTCTCATCTATCCCCGGAAGCTCTGGCTTCACACTAAGAACCTGATCATAATCTACCCTGAACCCAAGACCATCACTCTCACCCTGCTTCAGATACACCTGAATCGTAAATTCCTTTTGTTTGAAGTCCCAGTCCACCCGACCCTCAAGACAGTCAAAGTCACGGATGAGCCCCAACCTGATACGAGTGAATTCCGAGGTGACCGCGTTGTAATGATCTTGCAAATAAACCCGGTTACGACCTTTGTGCAAAAACTCCATTTCATGACTGAAACTTTCCCAGCGACTCCTCAGATTGGAGTACTGCCCTTTCAAGTCGAAACTCCAAAGCTCCGGATTCTCCATGTGGTAATTCCAAAACACCTGATCCAGAGTCAATCCAGTCAAAGTGGAGGGACTGAACTGATTCGCATAAGAACTTCTCAAACTGAAAAAATAGGGAAGACCCTTGGCTCGATCACTGTAGCGAACGTAGGAAGAAAAGGCTCCGTAGCGATTTGTCTTGAAATCATACTGACCCTGCAACACAGTCGCTGAAATCTTGCCTTTCCTGTAATTGAAACGCTGAGTCAGGGATTCACTGGAGCGCAGTACATCATAGGTCTTGTAAGGATTGGAGCCGTCCACATGGTGGATATGATAAATAGTGTTTGAGCGAAATCCTCCACCAAACTCGTGATCAAGGCCCACATTGGCCCGAAAATACTCTCGATTCAATCCTCCTGAATAATTGGATAGTCTGAACTGAGAATTGAAGTTCAAGCGAGTATTACCCCACTGGAGAGTGTCTTGAAAAGTATTGAGCATCAACTCCGTAATATCTGAACTCACCCTGCCTGCAAAAGAGTTTTCCTTTACCCTCTTGTAGCTTCCGCCCCAGCGAAAGCGAAATGGACTTCCCTCAATTTTTCTTGTGGGGGACTCTAGACTTAAACTGGGAACCAGATCCAGATTCTGAATCCGGTTGTCCGCAAGATACTTGTCTTTATCCACATCCGCACGACCCTGAACTTCCAGATCCGCGCGCCACCCTTTCGGTAGATATCTCTTCCAGCCGAGATTGTAGTTTAGTTCTTGATTTGTCTGCCCACCCGGGAAATCGTCCTCGAGGTAGTTCAGCCGAAACTGCAAATCACCGCGCTGTCCCTGATCCCACTCCTGCACGAGTCCAGCTCGAAGTGTTTGATTCTGCAAGAAATCGTCGTAGGATCGCGACAAACTCAAAGTTGATGGATAGACACTTTCCTGATTCAACTCTAAATTCAAGTCCCAGTTTAAACCCTGCCTCGAAGTGGGCTCCAGATTAAGTTCACCGTAGACGTTTCTGTGAAAATAGAAATCCCAGCCACTGCGAACAAAAACTCCTCGGGCCGAGTCGTAGCCCGGCACAATCTTCAAGGGTGACTGAGGGTTCTTGCCTGTGAGGTCAATGCGATAAGCTGGCATTGAGAAAACCTTCTTTCCAGCCAGGTAAAAACTTGCTCCGGTTAAAAACAAAGCCTTGTTTGGAATGAGAACCATCTTCTTTGCCTTGATTTCATAGTGCCGATGTTCTTCGCCACAAGTAGAAGCGCAACCATCGTATAAAGTCATATTGTCTGGAAAAAGCTGGGCCGACTTCCCTTCAATGAACGTCTCCTGCATAATTGCATCAAACTTTTGAACCCGCCCCTCTTTTGTCCTCACATTGTATTGGAGCTGATTCGCCTCAAGAAAATCCCCTTCTCGAATCAAACGGACAGACCCGAAAGCAAAGATCCAGCCCGTCTTTAGGTTGTACTGGAGTGAGTCACCGGAGATTTGAAAGTCAGGACCCAGGATTTGGGCATCCTTCTTGAGCACAATCAAACCCTTACGCTGATTATACTCCTGATAAGAAGCTGAAAAATCGATTTGATTAGCGCTCGCAGACGAAAAACAGAGACTACTCAAGATGATCAATGAGTATAAAAATCTCCCTATAAAGCTATTCGTTACTAGCAAGAATCCAAACCTGATTGGAATCAACGGCAAGATGCTCTGTAGACGGAAAGCTTTGCGCTCAATAGAGCACTCTAGCTGAGCTGATCACACAGACCATGCCTAGTTTATGAAATTGTAAAGATAGGAATATAACAAAACGAACCCGACATGGATAGATTTTGTATGACCAACTAGAAAAAGAAAGAAGTGAGGATTAGAACGCTATTCATCCCGATCTGTCCGAGAGCAGATCGCATCGACGGCTTGCTCGGCAGCAGCCCGAATCTCACCATCCCCGGTTTCTTGAAGCTTCAACAAAGTCTTGAGTGATTTTTTATCACCAATCTCACTCAAAACTTGAATCGCCCCAAGCACGAAGTGATAGGACTTCTTGGTACGAATCTCCTTCAAAAGAGGTCCCTGTACCATAATTCCGTACTTCGCGAGAGCATCTCGCACATTTCTTTGAACCAGATACGATGGATCATGCAGAGCATCGAATAAAATGGACAAGTACTTTTCTTCCTTCAACTCCCCAATGGAGTAAATTGCACCCATTCTCTCATAGACATTTTGAGAAACGAGCATCTCTTCCAGAGTTTTACTTGCCTTCAGATTCTCAACTTTACTCAAGACCACAGCCACATTGGCACGAATACGAGGATGACTATCACCCAAAAAGGGCTTCAAAATCTCTTGAACCAGATCCGCTTGGTAAAAACCAAGCCCCTCAACAGTATTCGCCCGAACACGAGCATCTTCATCTTGCAAGTACTGGGCGATGATTGGGATCAATCTTAATTCCTGAAAACGCCCGAGGTGCTTAACCAGCGTTGCCCTGACTTTCGGATTCACCTCTTTGTCCAGGTACTGTATGAATAGCTCAACAGCTTCCGGTGGCCTGAGATCCCCAAGGCCTTCAACAGCACGAATACGGACCCACTCATAGGAGTCAGACAATGCGTAAATCAAGGCATCCGCAACTTTTGAACCCTCGAGCTCACGTAGTCGACTGATTGCCGCATACCTTACCGCTGGATGAGTGTCATTGAGAAAACCTCTCAGCTGCTCAACCTGCTCCTCACCACTTCCCGAAACTGCAGCTACACTGGAGTAACGGTCTTCCCAACCATCTGTATCTTCCAGAGTTTCCCAGTCCTGATTCCCAAAATCAAGTAGATCATCATGAATGGAGTTGGAAGTAACAATAATATCGGGCGTCATGGGCATGAATACTCCAAAAAGTTCTCAGGCAGTAGAAGGAATTGGATAATAACTAATTGAAAGGATAGCGCAGATTTCGCGCACTGAAAAGGGCATACTCCAAAAATCCGCCTCTTAATGGATAGGGAGACAGGGAAAAAACAAGGGAAGGCTCCCCTGCATCTGGTCCAAAGACACGCGAACAGACACCCTACCGTTGCTTCCATCACGGACCTGGCGGAGTTCGGGGCTCTTCACTGCCCCTGGGACACAGGATCAACACCTTCCGCGCCGGATTCTATCAGAATCTAGGCAATATGCAAGTTTGATTGAGAAAGAAAAAGGGCTCTGATAAACTCCCCTTCTTTGATTTAGGAGGCAGACCATGAAATTTCTTTGTAATCGAGACGAATTACTGCGCGCTCTACAGGTTGTAACTCGGGCATTACCCGTAACAACTGCTATTCCCGAGCTAACACATGTTTTGCTTGAATTGGGTGACTCCAGTCTCAGTCTTAGCGCTACCAATATGAAAACTTACATTCATACTTCGATTGCCTCCGAGAATAGCGGAACGGGAAATCTGTTACTTCAGGGTCAGTTCTTTCTGGAACTTATTCAATCACTAAAGGATGTCTCCGGAGAAAAAATTCAACTCGAAGTCAATCCTTCCAATTTTCGAACCACCATTACGATGGAAGGCCAGTCGCTAAAGTATGAGCTTCCTGGCCGCTCCAGGGAAGAGTATCCTCAAATCGCTGTGATTGAGCCAGAACAGGAAATTTCAATTGAGGGCAGTCAACTAAAAGAGTTACTGCGAGTTGGAAGCATCTGCAGCGCTGCTACTGACAACAGTATCCAGGGGTTTCGTGGTATTTGTATTGATCTGAAAGACGCTAACTTTACAATTGCCAGCATGGATGGCAATCGACTGGTTAGAGTTTCCAGAACAATTGATGGACTGGACTTTGAAGAACCGGCGCGTTGGCTTTTGAGCCTGGATGTTGTATCCGAGATCCTCAAAGTACTTCCTGATGAAAATGTCCTGATCAAACAAAGTGGGAACAAATTTCTACTTGAGTTTGGATCCACCAGATTCCAGTCCCTGCTCTCCGATGCGGAGTTCGTGGACTATGAAGATTATATCCCTGAGGAACTGGAAAATGGGCTCGAGGTAGACTCTACTCTTTTTGCCAATCAACTCAGAGGCCTCCAGCCAGTTGCACGGGAGTCTGGCAACCGAGTGGTACTGGAACAGCAATCCGACCGGGTTGGAATGAGCTCCTACTCGGAGAAGTTCGGAGAAGGCTACCGTGAGTTAATGCTGGAAAATCCAGACTCGGAGCGTGAAGAAATGACAGTTGCGTTCAATGGCAAGTTTATTCTCGATTATCTCTCTTGTGTCCAGGGTGGCTCTTTGAAAATGATACTGGAGGGAGAAGGAATGCCAGCCTATTTTTGGCCAACCCAGAACTCACCAGAGTTCCAGCATGTCTGTGTTATTATGTCGCTGTCCATGCACTAAAAGCCCATCACAGGAGATTTTCCATGAAAGATATTCTGGATCGTTTGAGAGATGTAGACCACAGGGTGAGAAAAGAGGCCGTCCAATCTTTGAAGGATGTAAAAAACGAAGAGGCGATCACTTTGCTGGTTGAAGCTCTTGGTGATGAAGACGCTTCTGTCTCTAAGGAAGCCATACAAATACTTCAGCAGCATGGGGATGAATCGATTCCCCACATGATCAAGGCCTTAAAGCACACTTCCTGGTCAGTTCGCAGGAATGCCGCTGGTGTACTCGTGGGAATGGGGAACACTTTCCTGGAAATGCTCATGGATCTTGCCAGAACCAATGATGATGATATTCAGTTCTGGATCCTGGAAGTAGTCAGTCAGTTTGGAGCCAAGGCAGTCCACACACTCACTGATATTCTTGAAAATGAAAACATGCCCAAACGACTGTGTGCCTTGAGCGCTCTTGGCAAAACCGGTGTCAGTGAAGCAGTAGACCCATTAATCAAAGCACTTAGTGACCCTCAATGGACGATTCGCAAGACAGCTGCTATTGCACTTGTTCAATTGGGGCGAGTGGCAGTACCAGGTGTTGCCGAGCTGATGAACCATGAGAGTGACGATCTAGTCTTCTGGGCAATTCAAATACTGGGACAGATTGGTGGAGAACAAAGCAAGAAGATCATTGTTCAAAAAGCACTCAACGATGAAACTACAGTTGATCAAAAGCAGGTATTGATTCAGTCCCTCGGAAACTTCGTAGATCCGGAAGTCGTACCTCCCCTCATTCAGATGCTGGGAGACGAGCATTGGATTATTCGCAAGCTTGCAGCTGAAGCACTCTGGGAACTTGGAGATATTAGCCAGGAAGAACTCTTTAAAGCCTTGAAGAGCAAGAATGATCATCTGCGATACTGGGCCTGCAAGGTGCTGGGAGACATCCAGGCCAAGCACTCGGTGAAAGTATTGACCGAAATCATGAAAAATGACGCCACATGGTCTGTTCGGGCTGCAGCAGCCTCGGCTCTGGGTGAGATCGGCGAGGAAGCCAGTACACTCGATCTTGTGGACGCCCTCAGGGATAGCTCCGAATATGTTCGCAAAAATGCGATGATCGCTCTAAATAAACTGGGTGAAGTCAAGGAAATGCAGTCCAAGATTACCAACGAATGGGTACAGGACTATACCAAGAGCGTTTTCAATGACCTGAAGTCTAAGAAAAGCCGCTCAATCACCACACGCTTGCGCCAATTGATTCACGATGTTCCGGATTTTCCAAAACCTGGGATTATTTTCAAAGACATCACCCCGCTATTGATGGCGCCACATGGCATAAGCGACGTGACTAAACTGTTTGAAGGCTATTTAAAAGGTCGCAAAATTGATGTAGTTGCAGGCATTGAGTCACGGGGGTTCTTATTGGGGGCCGCCCTCGCACAGAGTCTCAAGACCAGCTTCATACCAGTCAGGAAAAAAGGCAAGCTTCCCGGAAAATGTTTAGATGTTAGTTACGACCTTGAATACGGTAGCGCAGAACTTGAAGTTCAGGTAGATCACCTCAAAGGAAAAAATGTCATTATTGTAGATGATGTTTTGGCCACTGGTGGAACAGCAGCGGCTTGCGCTCAACTCGTTGAAAAAGCGGAAGGCAAAGTTTGTGGCTTCCTGTTTCTAATCGAGCTTGACTTCCTCAACGGGCGCGAAAAACTTGGGGATCATCGTACAGATTCGATTCTGCACTACTAAATCGTGGTTCTAGAATTTTAAGTCAGCACCGAGGGAGATCAAATTGGCATCATAGCCCTTGGTGAATTCATTGTTATTGAACGAATCCATCCTGAGCTTGTAAGCCAGATTCTCATCAATCTTGCGATGAGCCTCGACACTGTAGATTGTCTTGTACTTGTTGGGGCGAGCCTTTCTGGCAACCCTTCTATAGCGCTGGGAACCTTTTAAAGTTGTTAGCCTGTTAGGGCGATATTCCACCTGAAGATGATGCAACTGAGACTCGGCGTCCAGCAAGGAGTTGTTAAAGTTCTGATCCAGGAAGGTCAGTTTTTCTTTAACCCAAAGCTTGTTCAGGAACGGCCTGGAAAACTCCACGCTAACTGTATTGAGAACAAAGCTGCGCTGATTAAACAAATTGTCATTGAAATCTGTGACCCTCACATCAAATGAAGTCACCATGTCTCGCGCCTTAAAGGTCGTGCGACCCATAGCGATCATCTGCTTCTCATGAACATTGGTACGGGTTTGATCTGCTCTCGCAATTGACTTCAGTACAAACATGTATTTGGGCCGATCCGGCCTATGAGTCATCAAAGCCCAGGTAGAATCACTTGTCTCCACGGAAATCGGGTTCCCTGCTGGAGTAATCTTTCGATTGGAATAAATAACCGAAGAGGTAACCCAAGGGTCAAACCTGTAAGTGAAAGCATGTTCACGATTATCCATTTCATTCAAAGTATTGGAAAAATTAGAGTATTCGGGATTCAATGTACTCGCAAACCTCGGTGAGATTTTCTGAAACTCGTTGAGAAACAAGACTTTCTTGTGATCATAGTCCAGCTCGAACTCTCTCGCAGATCCATTTCTTCCTGCAGCGCCACCATCTCGATGCATAAACTCTGTATAGAATCTTAGATGATCATTGAACATATAGGACTGACCAAGGATTCCCATGAAATGGTTTCCCCGCATGTCATAGTAGGAAGCCCCTATCCAATCCCTCTTATCCTGACTTAGATAGCGTCGAATCACTCCACCACCGAGACTCAAATCATCAAGAACGGGCACATAATCCTCAGCCGTGTTTCCTCGAACCCAGTCCAGAACCCACTTTTGATGCTCAAGGTGCACATTGATACCGCTGAACTCGGTATTTCTCAAGCCAAACTCACTAAAGTTAGGAGAGAGAAATGTCCCCAGCTCCATATAATTGCCACGATTGTAGAGATGGGCATTGATGATTTCTGTTTCACCATCCCTACCCTGCAAATCAAAGTGAAAATTACCGTACATATCACCATCAGGTCGACCCTCAGGGTGATAGCGTAAATTTCCCTTGAACAGATGATGCATTCCTTCATCATAATCCGCATTGTCCAGTGCAAACTGATTGGATACATCTCTGGCGGAATCTATGTTTCGAATTCGTAAATCCAAGTCTCCATGAAAGCGCATTCTTGGGGTTGTAACTTTCAATTCCTCGTCAAAGCCCTCCTGCTTGAAATGGACTTTTTTGGGCGCTTTCTTCTTATGAAAATACTCTTTCGCCACTTCCTTTTGCTTGTCACTAATCAGCTCTGAATCAAGAATTGCATCAAGAATCGTATCGTCTCTGTCTGCACCCTTCAATAGCTGAGCAGCAAACTCTTTTTCTTTGGGCGTGAAATAGTGAGAACCTTCGATCAATCTCTCATAGTCTTCAATATAGCCCTCGTAAGCAAAAGTACTGGTTGCCAAAACCAGACTTGAAATTGCTATTTTGAAACTGAATCTTTTCATTACTAATTAAAAAACTGATTGAATTGAATGTTGATGTTGGCTTGATTTGTTGTATACACAGTGATTTCGTTCACACCTTTGAGACCAAAGGCATTGGTCACTTCAACCCGAAGCAGGTTTTCTCCCACATCAAGAATGACAGGAATGTTGAATGTCGGCACTGCCCGGTCTCTGGCGATCTGGCGATTGTTGAGATACACAAAGACCTCTCGAATGTCCGGATCGTCGATCACACCCTGTACATTCACAAATCGACTGTTCAATTCAAGATTGTCAAAGGGGTAAAAAATACTGACACTTGGAGGCAAGTCTGCAATCTTGTACTCTTTAACATCAGAGCCAACATTACCGAAACGATCGATTGCCTTGAGTTCAACCTTATTCACACCGGGTTTGAGGGTTACTGTCTTGGTGAAGGTCTTCAGTGAAGTATTCTCATCAACAACGGTCTTGCCATTAACATTCAAAATGACCCTTTCCAGATTGTCCTCGTAGATCGTGGCGCGAATATCAGATTCAAGTTTCTTGATTGGCAAGCCTTCGACCGGACTCACAATATGAACCAGTGGAGCTTCCAGATCCTGGGTTTTCCCCTTTTTATCGGGAGTTCGCAGGCTCTCACGAATCTTTCTACCCAACTTCTCACGAATTGTAACTACTCGCTTCCATTCCTGGTTCTCTCGAAAGATGTCGATTTTACGGAGTCGGGCCTTACTCCCCTTGCGATGATCCAGAACAACCTGCTCACCAGCAGTTAAGAAATAGTGGTTTTGATCCTTGTGAACCTCTGCATCACCTTCGATGATCTTGAAGTTAGACTTTTTACTTCGCTTGTGAAAACCCGCGCTTACAATTGCATTGGATACAAAAATCACTGCATTGGGGGTTTTGATTTCGAAACTCTCCCCCAGAGCGAGTTTGCGCACCTTGGACCAAACTTCACCAAAGGGCACATTTAGTCGGGAAGCCTGAATTTGATCATCATCTTTCTCAGGAAATTTCACCTGGGTTCCGGGCTTAAGCTTAAGTAGCCCTATGTCAATCAACTCAAGCAACATGGAGCCTTGTCGAGAAGTCTCAAGAAGATCTCCGGTGTAAATCGTCATGTCGTCGCGAGCCTGGAGGACTCGGCCATTTCGATAGACATAGGCTCGTCCTTTCACCACCTCGATTTTACCCTTCATCAGCAGGGCTTCGGAGTTTGGAGAAAACAACCAGAACAATCCCAAAAACAATAGAAAACGCTTCATTTGACTAGTCTTTCGGAGTTCTTCGAACAAACTTTTACATTTTAGGGATCAAATTGTTCACTTATCAGTCCAGAATGTTTTGATTCAGGACCAGGAGCTCTCCTGATGGAAGAGGAATCACTCTGGTGCAATCAGCTAAGTGCTATCGACAGAGCAGTGGTGAGCTTGAGAACATTTTGATTCGCATTCGCAAGACGAACGCTAATCATTTTAGATAGATTCAAAAGAAGGGGTACACCCAATGTTTGATGGGTAAAAACCATCTCTTCAAAATTTTCGCGGGAAAGCTCCTTGAGTTTGCAAAATTCGAGAGAGGTGACTGTAGCCGACCTCTTCCCTGATTCTAGCAAGGCCATCTCACCAAATATAGGATAATCAGAAGCATTGAGGGAAATCAGGGTTTTATCCCGAACTTCAGCGGCCATCTCTTCTCCAAGCAGAGTAAGTTTCTGGGAGATCTTGACGCTACCGGACACCAAAAAATATAGACTATAACCAACAGATCCTTCCTCAAACAGATTCCGTCCTCTCTCCAGCTCAACATCAGACAACCTTTGCCAGATCTGCTCCAGCCCATCCTGATTCACTCCCTCAAGGATCTTGAAATTCTGCAAGATGCGATAGTCCACGGTTTATTCTCCCTGCCAGGGTATAGCAATCACCGTATCTGTTGATTGAATCACATATTCATCAGGTGGATTCAGATGCGCTTCCAGACCTGCCTTCTTACCCCCGGGGATCTTCTTACCGGATTTTTCAAAGGCCATCTTGATGAAGGCATCAATCGCTGAACTATCGGAACTGAGCATGTCTTCAAGCCCCGGGCTTTCTACTCGGGACATGACCCCGATGAGAATGTCACGACTCTCTTTTCTGAAGAATTCTGAAAGCTCTGAAAAGGACCTCCCAACAAACTCATGGGGCACCTCTCGCTCTGTTATTCCCCCATCTCTTTGATCTTTGAGCAACCCCCGGACAAAATTGCCAATTCCGGGAGAAAATGTAGCATTGCTTAGCAAGTAACCGTTGAACTCTCCATTGAGTATCACTTCATCTACATTTGCACGTTTCAGGTGAGTAACATTCTCCGATTGATTTAACTCTGCGATCACTTTAACTTTTGAATTTTCCGACTTGATGGCCAGCGTAGTAAGGATGGTCAAGTCGTCTGCCTTCTTGGGATCCATCGATTCATCTGAGAAAATCACTACCGTTGAAGCTTCCTGGACATTCGCCCGCTTCAAGACCGAGTCCTTGGAGTAGTTTCCTCTTACATAGCGAATATTCAGGGCAGGGAAGCGCTCCTTAATATCAAAAAACATCTCCTGACCCAGGTTGCCCACGAGCACAACATCTGCAAATTTTCGATCTTGAATATCTTCCTTGACCGCATTTAACACATCCACCGAATGCTGATTCCAACCACAAATTATGAGATGACCACTAGACTTGATCTGCTCCAAACCCCTGCCCTCCTTAATCTTTCTCTCCACGAAGATTGAAGAAATTGTTGCTGTGAAAAAACCGGAAAGAGTGATTCCTGCAAACATCAAGAGAACTCCGATCACTTTCCCACCAACTGTCGTTGGATAATGGTCTCCGTAACCTACTGTAGTCATGGTTACGAATGACCACCAGATTGCATCGATAAAGGTGGCGATGTTTGACTCTCTACCAGTAGTTTCAAAGAAGAGAATGAGACAAGAGCTGACCATTATAAAACCCATTATCAGCTTCACTATGAAAGGAACGTTTTCTCGTTCAGCAACGCTGCGATAGGTGTAATACTTGTTTATCAGTCTCTCTTTCAAACCCATACATAAAATCTCGGTTGTCAGGCACTTATTCAAAACAGATTTTCAGGGATTTTCCCGACTTCAAATATGCATTGTGCAAGACTACCAATCCTCAAACAATTCCACTAAACTGAGTCAAGTCCCAACGAACCAGACTTCAGCAGGCGTAATCTTTTATGAAATTTTCGGTACTCATTCCTTTTTACAATCATCACGATCAAATTAAAAAGGTAGTCGCCGCGGTCTTGAATGAGTCCCAATATGTAGATGAGATTCTGGTTTGCGTTGATGGTTGCGCAAGCCCGGATCTTAGTCAATTCGAGATGGTCCGCATCCTTGAAAGTCCAAAAAATCTTGGCTTGGCCAGCACCCGAAATATCCTTCTAAAAGAAGCCCGCTCTGAGCACGTTCTCTTTTTGGACGCGGACTGCATTATCGAAGACCACAGCCTGGAGTTGGCTGTTCAAAAATGGGACGGTCAGTCCTTCTTTGCTGGAAGAGAATCAGATAGCCCCAAGGATGGACTGGCCAATCAGTTTCGTGCTCACTTCTGGGTCCAGACACTCGGTGAAGAAACAATCACTTCGGCACCCTACTTTATGGGCCTGGCTAGTGGAGGATTACGACAAAAGTTTCTGGAATGTGGCCTGTTTTGTGAGCAGATGGGGAATTACGGAGAAGACATCGAATTCTCCAAGAGGGCAATCAAGAAAGGAAACAATATTCAATATCTGCCAGATTTCAAAGTCTTCCATGACCGCCAAGACAATTTTACTAGCTTGATAAAGATGGTGAAATCACATTGTAAGGGTCAGATCATTGGCCATTTCCTCCATGGATGTCCTATAATTGATACTTACAAGATGAGTCTTAGCTGGATTGTAATCGCGACAGGTTCTTCTTTACGCAGGCATCGTTCTCTACCGCTGGCAATTGTCAGCCTGACGGTAACAACGTCGGCTCTGCTGTTTAGATGCTGGTTTGCATTCGAGTGTTACAGGGGGAAGCATGCAATTGCTTGAGAAGGACATTCCTAATTTTAAAACCAAAACACCCAAAAAGGTCGCCTTTGTTTATCCACCCTATGGTGCAATCGACAATGAACCTGGACTCCGTGTAGTTAAGGAAAATTATGGAGTTTTCCCGTCTTTAAGCCTTCTTTACGTCGCTGGTGCTGCGGACGGGGCAGGCCATGATTGTCTGTTTGTAGACCTCAACGCCAACCCCGAACCTATGAGCGAAACCCTGGAGCGACTGCGCAAGTTCAATCCTGACTATATCTGCTACACCCTGACAACTTATCAATTCAAAGAAAACATGGATTTTGCAGCTGAGCTCAAAAAGGCCTTCCCCTGCCCAGTCCTGGTCGGTGGAGTTCACATGGGAATCTACGCAGAAGAGTCCATGAGCCACGATGTTTTTGATGTTGGGTTTATTGGTGAAGTTGAAATCTCCTTGCCACTCTTTCTGGAATGTGACGTCATGGATCTTGATGCTTTTGAACAAGTGCCAGGCATCATCTACAAGAAAGACGGGAATTACAAACGCACAAGACCAGCTCCCCAACTCCAGAACGTCGACTACGCCCACTATCCTGCCAGGCATCTGGTGGACAACTCCCGCTATGCCAGCTTTATCACCAAATACAAGAACTTCACTTGTTTCATCAGCAGCCGAGGCTGCCCTTTCAAGTGTATTTTCTGCGAGCAGGGCGAGCTCAAGTTTCGTGGAAGAAGCGCTCAAAATGTGGTGGAAGAACTTCTTGAGTGTCATGAAAAACACGGAATTCGTGAATTCGACATGTTTGACTCCTCTTTCACCATTAACAAACAGAGAGTGATTGAAGTTTGCAAGGCAATCATTGACGCAGGACTCAAGGTTCACTGGGCCGTGAGAAGTCGGGTCGATTGCGTAAACGAAGAGGTTTTGTACTGGCTCAGCAAGGCTGGTTGTAATCGGGTCTACTACGGAATTGAGTCCGGAAATGCCTGTATTTTGAAAACGCTCAAGAAAGACACTAATTTTGATCGAATGCGAAACACCATAGCCACTACAAAGAAAATGGGAATCGACACCTTCGGATATTTCATGGTGGGGTCACCTGGTGAAACACCGGAAACAGTACGCCAGACCATTGATTTTGCCAAAACTCTGGATTTGGATTACGCCCAGTTTTCAAAAGTAACACCCATGCCGGCCACCCAGCTTTACGCCATGTATATGCGTGAATTTAATGAAGATTACTGGAAAGAATACATCAAGCACCCAACCGAGCAGATTGCAATACCAAGGCCCGGCTGCAACATGACGGATGACGAAATTCAGCGTCTTTGCCATAAAGCCTACATGGAGTTTTATTACAGACCAAGCTATGTTATCCGGGCCCTGATGAGGGTCAAATCAGCAGAAGAACTCTTCCGTTCGCTCAAAGTTGCATTTGAGATGAAATTCCTGCAAGAAAGCCACGTTTCGGGGTAAAATCCTGAAATGACGAGTAGATCAAACTCATTTCAGCTCTCCATACAAGAGCTGGCAACCAGTTTTGCAAATTACAGCAAAGCACCGGAAACTCTTCAAAAGTCTCTCAAACTTCTGCAAAAGAACAGTCCGATCAAGAAAAGTGCCATTCTTATGGAGAGTGACATTCATTGGTCTGCAAACAAGATTGAAGAGTTAACTCTTGTCTCCTCCGGTTCAGCTGGCGGCCAGGATTGGAAAAAAATTCTTCAGACTGCCCGGGAAAACTCACAACAAGCAGTCTTCAATCGGAAAATCTCGCTGGAATACCAGTCTGCCTTTCCCATGACTCTGAACCGTAGACTGTTTGGCTGGTTCCTGATTCAGTCAAAATCCAAAATCTTGAAAGAGGATCGGCAAGACCTCTTGACCTATACACAGCTGCTAGCCTCTGTCCTTGGGCATTTGTTCTACAAGGAAGAGCACAAGCTACTCAAGACCCGTTTCCGACTGAACGAGCTTCTTCAAGAAGATATCGAATCAAGCTCACCAACCCAGCTGATCGCCAGAAGTTGCCCCATCATCAGCTCTTATTTCAAGGCAGAGAGAACGTCACTTTACGCTTATGACAAGGCTCGAAATGTCCTCCTCTCCATGCACGCACAAGACTTGAATGCACCCTCAATCACCCTGGCTCCGGGCAAAGGATTAACTGGTCGTTGCTTCAAAGAAAGAGCTACTTTTTTCGTCAATGACTGCTACAACGACCCGAACTTTCATCGCGCTGTCGACTCAAATTCCGGATTTCGCACTGAGAATTCCCTTTTGACTCCACTTATGGTTGGCTCAGAGATTTTCGGTGTACTGCAAGTTTTAAACAAACCCGAGGATTTTGTTCAAAAGGATATCGAATCCATAAAGATAATAGCTCAAACCCTCTCGTCGCATCTCAATACTTATCGATTTATGCATGGTAGCAGCGCTGCCCAGATTGAACTGGAATCACTACTGGAAACTATCCCTGAGGTGATTTATCGACTCGATGAAGAAGGTAAGTTCCAATATGTCAGTCAGGACGTATTGAAATGGGGGTATTTCCGAGAAGAACTTACAGGCAAACACTTTTCAGAAATCATCTCTGAAAGCGACTTGAAACGAGTCTCCCGGGATGCTGTCCTACCTCATTACAGAGGGCAGTCTACCGGCGACAAGGGCGCACCGGGCTTGTTTGATGAGCGAAGAAGTGGCAAGAGAGGTACCAAGCGAGTCAAGGTTCGCATCCAGCCAGGTCCACACATTCACTATGACGACCTTTACCCCAATCTCTCTGAAGAGACTGAGAAAGTTTTTTATACTGAAGTCAATGCCTCCGGCTTCTGGATCAATGATTACAGCTCAACTCCCAGGTTTATTGGAACAATTGGCATCATCTCGGATATCACCGAAAGGCATTTTGCTGAAAGAAGACTGGAAACTACCCAAAGAGAATTGATTCGAGCAGAGAGATTCGCAGGCCTTGGAACTCTGGCAGCGGGTATAGCCCATGATTTCAATAACATTTTGGCAGCAATTGGCTTGAGTGCGGATGTAAGCGTTGCCTTGCATCAGCAGGAACGCAAGGGAGTCGAGCTCTATGAAAACCTGACTACTATCCAGGAGTACGTGGAAAAAGCTGCTGACCTGACCTCCCGGCTTTTACGACTGGGGAGATCCAACATCAGTAAAGTTGAGGCTACCAATATTTCAGATGTGATCGAAGATGCAGCCTCAATTGTTCGTCAACAAATCCAGTCCAAAGGCATTAAATTCATCACTCAGGTGATTGGCCACATTCCTGCATGTATGCTTGATCGGGGTCAGCTTCGGGATATTCTAATCAATCTCTCCACCAACAGTATGCACTCAATCGAAGAGGTTGCCCAAAATCAGGGGGGATCCTACCAAGGCATGTGCATCAGTATTCTGGCTCGCAAAAAGGACCATGAACTGGTTTTAACTATTTCCGATACGGGAACAGGCATTGAAGAAGATACGCTTCCACGGATTTTTGACCCCTTCTTCACTACAAAGAACAGAGATGCACGCAAGGGTACTGGCCTTGGACTCTCTATGGTTTTTTCTGTGATCAAGAACCATGGTGGTAGAGTAGAAGTCGAGACTGCTACCAAGGAACAACTGGGAAAAAAGGGCAAGTCACAATGGCTAAAGATTCCCGGAACAACCTTCAAAATCAATCTCCCGATACACGAAGTTGATATTGAAAGCCAAACGAGTATCACAGTGGGAAGTGGAGAAGCAATCTTCAAGGATGCCATTATTTATATCGTGGATGATGAACACTCCATTGTGGATCTGATCCAGACCGTTCTTAAGTCCCACGGATACAGAAATATCAAGAGTTTTTACAACGGCGCAGAAGCCATGCAGGAGCTGGAAAAACAGCCTAGACTGCCTCACTTGGTCATTACCGATGTTCAAATGCCCCCACTGGATGGAGTCAGACTTTGCGAGGCAATTCACAATCTTCCTGTCAGTAACAAACCCAGATTTGTAGTGATCAGCGGCAAGCTCTCCGAAGAGTACATTGATGAGTTTAGTCAGTTCGGAGTTCAGCATTTTCTTGCCAAACCATGTCGTTCCGAAGAACTACTTTCCAAGGTCGAACTCGCTTTAAAGCTGCATCCGGAATCCCCAAAGCCTATTTAGAGTGAGCCAGACTCAATCCGCCTGAACTTACAATTCGATTCCGACTTCAGACTGCACTTCCCAGCCAAAGTCGGTCTCAATTTCTTTGTGAATAAAACCAAGTTCGTGCAAGTCCTTGATAAATCTGTTCAGACCCGCCCTTGCTTCAGAGTTTAAATCATAGTTCAAGTACTCGTGAAAATAGCGCTTGAATGCTTGTCTTGAGTACAACCCTGAACTCTTTTCGTAAAGCTCATCCAAATGTTCCAGACCAAGTTCAACACTCATTTTCTGCAACTCCCAGAATCTTTGAACAAGAGCCTCATTCTGGCTCACAAAATCTGAGCGGACCAACCAAAGAGCAAACACGAAGTCAAAGCCTGTAAATCCTTTCCAAAGTTGAGCTAAATCAAAATAACGCTGTTCCGGAGCAACATGCTTCATTTCGATCGCCCTGTCTCCTATGAGGAGTCCACCACAATACCTGTCTGATAAAGTAGACAAATCTTCACTCAAGGCTTCGCTGCTATCCTGAATCACAAACTTAGGCTCTATCTTGAGATACTTCTTTGCCAGCACTTTTAAAAGATAAACACTCGTTAAAGAAGAGCCCGTCACAAACAGAGGTTTTTTGTCCCACTCCTCTGGAGACATCGTAGAGAAAACTCCTACTGTGTCTGCATAGCCGGGAGAGGAAATTCCCAGTCCTGGCAGGATCTTGTACAACTGAGGGTTCTGGATATACTCCATGGAAGAAACTGGAGAGATATCCAATTCTCCTGAACGCAACTTGCTATTCAACCTTGAGGGAATATCATAAACTTTTTCAAACTCCGAACTTTCGAGTCTGTAATCCGGCACGAGACCGTTTATGAAGTTGATCATTCCTAAATTCAGCTTTCTCATTGGAGGGCATGATGGTCTTTCCGCAGCTCAAAATCAAGATTCTTGCCCAATCCTCTCTGAGAAAGCCAGAAGGAACTCAATCTCGAACTCAAGAAAATGGATTCATGACAACAAAAGGAGTAGAATGTTGCCGGCCTCGTGGCAGTAGATTCTACAAGTTCACGTGGCCAGAGAACCAACACTTACCCGGTGGGTCAGGAGATATCATGAGTCAAGAAATGCTGCACAATATGTTTGATGACATCAATACCCTGATCGAAAATGAGGGAGCCAGTGGCTTCTCAAGAACTCTCCCCTATTTCTTTCATGAAGACTGGAACGTTAGAAAGCAAATCTCTCAACTTCTTGCCAAACATGAATCCAAAGGCTTGCGATTTCTCATTTCCGAGATTGAGAAAGAGAAGGATGAAGACAAGAAGCAGAATCTTTGCTATTGGACTTATCACACTCTGATTGATTCTGGTGTTCGTGAGATCGAGGTCATCCATGACCTGTTTGAACACAGCCATTCCAACATTAGAAAGTACCTGCTTGACATACCTGACTTGCAGTCGTTGCCGGGCAGCACCCCCTTCATTTACAATGCGCTCTCATCAGATAGTTGGGATGTACGGGCCAAGGCCAGCCGTTGTCTGGTTGATCAGGGCAAGGCCGCTGTACAGTTTCTTGATCAAAACTTCACACGCAGCAATGAACATCAGAAGTTCTGGACCTTCAAGATCACTGCAAAAGTACTGGGAAGCGATGCCATCAAGTACTTCTCGAAGTTTTTGAAACAAGACTCAGACAATGACCAGATTCAGATATATGCTGTTTCCAATTTGGGAGAAATACAAGATGCCAGAGTCATCAAATCACTTCTTAACTTCCTCAAAACTGATTCATTTCTGATTCAGGAGGAAGTTTACCGATCCTTGTGCAAACTTGCGAAGACTCAACAAGAAGAAATGATCAGCATTCTGACTGCTCGCCCGGACACCAAGTCGATGGAAACCCTGCTTAGAGTCCTTGAATCCAGTTGCGATGCCAGTATTCTCGAACATGTAGATAAATTGTTTTTACACAAGGATTATCAAACACGTTACCTCGCTGTTTCTCATCTTGGTAATTTTCAGCATCAATTGACTGCAAGGAAGTTGATTCAGGTCTTCACCGATGAAAGATGGGCCATTAGAAAGCTGGCAATGGAGAAAATCGCAAACCTGAAGACTTTCTCTATTCCGGTCTTACTTGAGACTCTCGATTCCAAGGAAGAAGACCTCGTTTTTTGGGCACTGCAAAGCCTTCGCGTCATCAGAGAAGAAACAACCCTCAGCGCCCTTTCAAAAGTTCTCTATTCTGACAGTAAAAAGATTGCCCTTCTCGCCCTGGAGGTCATAGCAAGCATCAACACGGAAAATTCCTGCGAGATCTTCATAGAGAACTTCGACAATCCCAACTGGGAAGTTCGACAAAAGGCCAGCGAGCTATTTGAAAAGCTCGACTGCTTTCCCATTCCTTACCTGCTTGGAGGCTGCCTCAATAAAAACACAAATATTTCTTTCTGGTCGCTGAAAACTCTTGAGAGGTTGGAGCTCAATGGGGCCAGGAGTTTTGTAGAACTCATCCAATCCAACCAGGAGAACCCACATCTTTATCTTAGTAATCTAAGACTCGCAGATCAGGATCTTCTACGGAAGCAGTTATCCAAGAAGAGTCCTAATTTCCTTTCCATAGAAGAGTCCATCGCGAAGAACTCTACACAAAGTAATTCACAAATCATTCAAAGAGTAGAAAGCCAGTCCCTTTATCTGGATGCCGATCTCGCTCCCATCCCGGAGTTGGATGGAATAGAAGTCTACGAAACAGATCTTGAAAGTCTGTTTGATCAAGCCTTTAACCTGAGAGCTTCTGACATTCATTTGAAGATTGGGCACCCACCTGTTATCAGAGTCAACGGTCGCCTGTCAAAAATGAAGCATCCCGCTCTTGAACCCGATCACATGGTTGGCTTCATTCACAGTCTACTCATCGATCGGCATGTCCGTCGCCTGGAGAAGAACTATCAAGTGGATACTTCTTTTCAAACTGTCGCGGGAGTCAGACTGCGAGTCAATGTTTATAAGACTATGCACGGTTATGAAGTGGCAGGTCGTTTTATCAGCGATGTCATTCCATCCTTTGAGACCCTGAATCTACCGATCGGAATCATGCAAAGAGTTTCGACATATGAGAATGGGCTGGTCATTCTTACAGGTCCAACGGGCTCGGGTAAAAGCTCTACACTTGCCTCCATGATCAACTATGTGAACCTTCTCACTCAAAAACACATTATTTGTATTGAAGACCCTGTGGAGTATGTACACACTTCCAGACAGTCCTATATTTCTCAAAGAGAAGTTCACAGGGACGTTTCCAGTTTTCCAAGTGGAATTCGAGCGACTCTTCGAGAAGATCCAGATGTTATTTTAATCGGAGAGCTTCGGGACAGAGAAAGTGTGGAAACTGCACTGACTCTTGCAGGAACCGGCCACCTCGTCATGACGACTCTCCACGCCCCCACCTGTACCACAGCAATTGAGCAGCTCATGGACTTTTTTATGGCAGAACACCAGGAGCATATACGAAAGCAAATTGCTTTCAATTTGAAGGCAATCGTTTCCCAAAGGCTACTTAGGCACAAGTCTGGTCACACTCGCATTCCCGCCTGTGAAATTATGGTAAATACGCCTGCCGTAAGAAATGTAATTCGTGATGGCAAGACTGAACAGTTACCCACTTTGATCGAAACTTCGAAGAAAGAGGGCATGGTTTCTCTGGATCAGACCTTAAAAGACATGATCAAGAGAGATGTTGTCACTATGGATGAAGTCTGGCCACACGTAATCGACACCAAAACTTTCCGAATCGATTAGTCTAGCCCTTGAGAGTCGCAGACTTCTCCAAGTTTTTGAGCCAGAGAATGGGCCAGCTGATTGCTTAGAGTTCTTGAGGTATTGTATTTTCTGGAGCCACTGGCTCTAATCACCCAATGCTCATCAAGAACAGTAGTGTTGGGACAACTTCCCTTAACACTTAGATTTGCTTCCCAGTAAGACCAGTTGCCTGCCCTTTGAGCTCCCATATTCCCAAAAGCGGTCTCTCTGGAGTTTTGAAAGTCATTGGCATAAATTTGTCCTTCAATACGTATTGAATCAGGGGCTACATCATTGAGTAAGCCCACTCCCGCTCTGTGAGCTTTACGCGACAACTCAAACAAGAGATCCTGACTAAATCTGTCATCAAATACAGCCCAATGGAACAAGAGCTTTTGGTGTCCGATCCTGTCTTTTGAAAACGACTTCTGAGCCAAGGGTACCCTACCAGCACCCGCTAAAATAGACAGGGACAGAATGACTATGCCAATTTTAAAGAATTTCACATTGGGGAGGTCGACCCCGAATGAGTTGTGCTTAAGAAAATAAAGTGTGGAATCTATTCAAGATTGGGCGAGGCAAACAAAAATTTCCAGCCTGACGAATTAAAGTAAACCTTACCCTAGTTACCCACTGGTTGCTGAACTACACCACGACTGGAAGACCTCTTGGTTTCCACCATATCTCTACTGACCATGTATGTCAGCATAAACGACGTGATCATAAAAAGTGTTACAAGCCCGGCTGTAAACCTGGTCATAACCCCGGAAGCACCTTTCTTTCCAAATACATTGCTTCCTCCGGTTCCACCAGCTGAAGTTCCGAATGCGCCACCCAGACCAGCACCTTCATCAGCCTGGAACAAGACAATTCCGATGAGCAACAACGAGATCAATATATGCAATATAGTAATAAAAAAGTACATAATTCACGTCTCCAATGTGAGTTGTGAGAGGGCCGATCATTGAATCACACACAACCCAAAAAAGCAAGAGCTGGATTTGAACTTGGAACGGATAATGTCAACAGGAATACACAAAAGCAAACACTAAAATGATGATTCAGCATAAAAAGTGTTAAAAAATGCAAATTCAAATACGAAATAACTCTTAATGAAGACAAATCGTGGCGTTATTCATATCCTGGCCCTTCTACTGAGCACTACCCTTCTCTTCGCAAATTCGAACGAGAGAAAACCAGTGACGGCACTCGAGAAGCGCATTGAAACTTACAGGAAATACATGCGTCAGGGAAAACTTGAGATCCCCATTGGAAATTCTACTCAAGGAAAACAAAGCATCAAAGCAAATCCCAGACTTCCTCAGGCAGACAAAACGGAAACCAGATACACAAGAGCTACTGTGGGACTTGAGGAAGAAATCAAGGAAATGGAAGAAATCAAGACCAGCTACTTCAAAAAGCTCTTTTCTGTGTACCAGAGTACCGGAATCACCTGGAGTCAATTCATTCAGCTCCTCAAATCCAAGAACAATCTAAGCCTGAAGGAATTCAAGATCCGATCTCAACAACTCAAGCTTCACTTGATTAAGGGAAAAGAAAATGTTTCGGGCATAAAAATTCAACTCCAGAAGGTTCTCAAATTTCATCAGGAGATTCATAAGACACTGCAAGAAGAGACAGTCTCTTTCATGGGAAGCGTCTATTATTCAAAGTTGATGCGCTCCCTATCGCTGATATCGTTTCAAAAAGACCTTTACCACCTGCTACTAAATCAAGTCATCGACAAGGAGCTTTTTACACTCAATCAGTCATTGGGTAGAGTTGAGAACTGGATCAACGAAAGCAAGACTATCAATCAAAGCAATTGGGACAAGTCCTATCATTCCATAGCTCTTAAGGATAGCAGTACCTTGACCCACCAAATCAAAGAAGACATTGAATCAACTCTTACAGACTTTCAAAACCTTAAAAAGTACTTCATTTACGCTGAAACACAGCTTTTGAGCAGCTACAAAGAAGGCTTCACTCCCCCTGGAACAGGCTCGAATACAAATCTCGATTTTCACAGATTCAGCAAAATTGAAGAGAGATTGCAAAAACGCATTCGCGAGTTCCTTCAACAGGAGAAAGTGGATCGAGCTATCCTGAGCACCCGAATGAAAAACAGCAGTAAGGCCACCCTGCCTGCTCTTAACCTGCCCGCATTATCAAGACACCTGTTCTTCAAAGACAAGCAAAAGACCCAACCAGAAGTGAAACCTGAAAATCAGGAAGAGTTACCAGACTGGCTTTGATCTCCAGATTTTTTGGAAACGGGAATGGCAAGCATAGCCGAAGGAATTGCCCGAGAAAACACTACCAGTGACTCAGCACCCTTTGAATTCTCATAGTACTGCCTCGAGTCACTTTGCAGCGCACGGCCAATGGCATCAGCCAGTTTGGAATGATAAGCAGTCTCTATCGGATACAGCTCCAAAAGCTCCTTCTTGTCAACCAGGGCCAGGGCATGAATCTTTCCCTTTACACTTTCCAACTGAGCAAAGTCCCTGACCATGTTCTTCCTGTCGATTTCGGCAAGGAACAAGCCCTTCACACACTTTTCGATACCAAGCTGCTTTCGAACTCTTGAAGGACACTTCTTCATAATAGTATTCCAGTAAAACACCGTATCCTCACCAAACAAGGAAAATTCGTTGAAGTTTCCGGGCTCTTGAATCTTGGCCAAACCGTTGTCCTTCATCACCATCGAAATCATTTCTGAGAACTTTTCCATCTTGGAGTCCGACTGATCGCCTGACTCCTCTCCACTTGACTTCAATGCCTGACTAACCAGCATCTCCATTATCTTATCCCAGACTAATGCTGACTTAAAATCTTCATAGACTTTACGAAAACCGGGCTCCCTTCTTGCGTCTACGGTGTATACAGAATACCTCAGTGTAGCTGCCTGAGACTGAGCCTTGGTTTCAAAAGCGTAATTCTTGCGCACCTTGGAGCGGGATAACTTCTGCAAATCTTTGGATTCAAACTCGGTCTTCACTTTGAGCTTCAAGTCTGAAAGATACTTCTCAAACTCGCCCTCGACCAACTGCTGCGTTGCCAGGAGTGTCCGACCTGGATGTTCCTCAAACAGCTGGGACCCTTGTGAACTTCCTTTTGATTCGTAATATGCGACAATTGCTGCAGCCTGTATAAGTAACAAGAGTATAACGACCAGTAATTTCATGGGGGTATTATACAATTCCAGAACCAGACTGAGTCAATCAATCCTTGTTGTCGGTCGCACTTCAAAAAAATCAGGTTCCCGGACTTTCTCAGTTATTTTAAACTGTGTTACTATACAGCTTCGGTATTGATCAGTGAGCCAAAAGGAACTCATTATGTCGAATCCACTTATTACAAAAAGAGATGAAATTGAAGACAAAGGGGCAGTTGCACTGCACGTCAAGGGAAGATTGGACATGAGCGCCCTTGAAGACTTTAAGAATATCTTCACTTCAGAATTTGAAGCTGGAAACTACAAACTTGTTCTTAACATGGCTGAAGTGAACTTCATTGTATCCACTCACCTTGGAGTTATCATGTCCAACTACAAGGAAGCTCAGTCCAATGGCGGTGACATTAAATTTTCTGCCTTGACCGAAGAAGTTTATGGAATCTTTGATCTACTTCAATTGACAAGCATTCTGAACATATACAAGTCCGATGAAGAAGCTGCAGCTGACTTCTAGGCTGTATGTACAAACTTTAATCAGATTCAGGTAATTGAAGCAGTGGCTTCCCGCATCAAAATCAGCACTTCTCGAGATGACGCTCTTGGTGTTGTCATCATCACTCTTTCCGGGCGTATGGACATCCACTCGCTTGAAACTTTCCGCTTCACCATCCAGGAAGAGTTGAATCAGAAAAACTACCGAATTGTGCTCGACATGAAGGAAATCTCTTTCATAATCTCTACATATATCGGACTGATTCTCACTTTCCAAAAACATGTGAAAAAGAATGGTGGGGATTTGAAACTGACAAGCCTGTGTGAAGAGGTCAGCAACATCTTTGAGCTAATGGGGATTACGAGCCTTCTGAAGATCTACGATAAGAACTATCAGGCTTTGGATGCCTTTAAGGAAGAATCGTCACAAAGCTGAAACCAGCTATTAAATTACAACCTCAAGCCCGTCATAAGCTCCAACTATCTGCAAGTCTTTGTTCCCGGCAGCCTTTCGATACTTGAAGGCTTCTTCCATGATCTTTTCGATTTTGAAGTCATCGTAGGCAGGCTCATGATGAAAAAGATACAGTGCTTTAGCCCCGGCCGAAGTTGCTATATCAATTCCGGTGAAGACTGAACTGTGGCCCCAATCAATCTTGGATATCGCATCCTGAAACGTAAATTGACAGTCAAATATGAAGACATCCGAATCCTGAACCAACTCTACCGCATTTTGAATCAATTCCATATTCGTCATATGAAATTCACTGTCTGTCATGTACACGGTTTTACCGGTGCCGTCATCTACCCTAAACGCGTGACTAACTTGAGGGTGATACAGTTTCTCAGAATTAATCTTTACCGAATCCCCCAGCAGCAATTCTTCACCTTCCGCCATTTCACGGAACACAACATCTGCCCCCAGTTGATCAAACAAGACCGGGAAAAAGGGATGAGTCATCTGCTTTTTAAAATTTTCTTCCAACCCGGGTATGACCCCGTGGATGTGTATTTTATTTCCAGGAATATAGGCCGGCACAAAGAACGGGAACCCCTGAATATGATCCCAGTGCAAGTGAGAGTAGAAGATGAAAACCTCTCCCTGGCCTTTACCGAGAGGTGATCCCAGTAGAGACAGAGCTAACTTCCGTGCTCCTGTACCAGTATCAAGAATAATCTCTTTACCGCACGCCGTACTTACTTGCACACAGGAAGTGTTCCCTTTATAAGTACCCTTGCAACTGTGTGGAAGATTATCTATAAAGTTCTGCTTGGAGGCCTCATCTTTCAAATCTTCGGGTTGGATCATATCCACAAGCCTTTCCACTTTTGTGAAAATCTGTTGTGAATCACAGGGCGAGGCAATTGATCCATTTACTCCCCAAAATTTAACCTTCATTTGACACCTTCCTGACGGTCTCAGACCCATTCAGGGACCAAGAAATCCACACCATTATAGGTAGAATCGTTCACCAGTTCAAGAATATGGTCAAGGATATCAGGATAGAAAGTTCCCTTGGAAGACATATTCAGTTCCCACCATCGAAAACCTGTCACACGCTCATCGAGTTTTGTATCTTCAGGGTCGTCATCGCTTTCCACCAAAAACACCATGTGCAGTATATTCCTGGTCTTCTCTGGATTGATTGTCTGAGCAACAAGCAAAAGACGGCCCACAGTGACTTCCATGTTGAGCTCTTCACCAAACTCTCTTTGCAAAGAAATAGCCAGGTTTTCAGTATCTTCAGCTCCGCCTCCTGGCAGCAAATAGTATTTCTGATCATTTTTAGTGTGCTCCACAACAAGAAACTTTCCTTGTCTTTGGAGAAATCCACTCACCCTGACTCTTGTCATCTATCGTATCCTGTCCACAATCGCTATGATTGCAGCATCACAAGAAACTCTACCATCAAGGCCCATAGAAGATTCCATTGCAGTCTCAAGAAGCACTATCTCGCCGTCATTCACTCCAATTCTATCAAGAACTACGTAGGGAGCACCTTGAGGCACACCCTCTTCCATCTCGTGAATTGGTACGACGATCTTAAGAACCTTTCCTGCAAATCCCTTTTCATGATGGGTCGCAACGACATTTCCACAAACTCTTGCAAGAATCACTGACTCAACTCAATCTGATCAATCTTTTTCACTCGATTCGCGTGCCTGCCGGGAGCTGGCTCAGTCACGACAAATTTTTTCACAATCTGCTTTGCCAGAGCGTCCCCAATAACCTGGCCACCTACGCAAAGCATATTGGCGTGATTGTGTTCACGGGCATTATTGGCAGTAAAATCATCCCAGCAATTAGCGCATCGAACACCGCGCACCTTGTTGGCTGCCATCGTTGAGCCAATCCCAACTCCATCGATCATGATACCAATATCATGGCTTCCACTCGCAACAGACCGGGCTACCATGAGGGCAAAATCAGGATAGTCTACACTTCCCGTGTCATAAGGACCGAAATCATCTACAATTTCAATACCCAAGTCACTGCGTAGATACTCTTTGAGCAATCCTTTCATGCGGTAGCCACCATGATCTGAAGCAATCGCAATTTTCAAACTGGAAAGCGCGCTCATACGATTCTGAAATGTCCCTTTAAGACGCAACGTCGAGAACGAGTAAAACTTCTGGCTGAAGTCAAACCTTCACCGGTCGGACCAGCAATAGTCATGGTAGTAAATCCTTCGCCATACATTCCCAGGCCCGCACAGGATGGACCGTTTTTTACAAAAATAGATACATTGGATTTCACGGCCATTTCATGAAGAGCATCAAGATTTTTTGAATGCATTGTTGCAGTGTGAAAATTACCCTTCTCAGCCTGAACAGCCATGTCAATTGCAGTGCTTACATCTGGACAGCGCACAATAGGCATCACAGGCATCATTTGCTCTTTCTGAACCAGGAAGTGTTCGAAAGTCGTTTCCAAAAATGCCATTCGAGTGTTTTGAGGAGCTTGAATTCCTATCTGCTCAAGAATGAAACCTGCATCCTTACCCACCAGATCTGAGTTGATTTTTCCATCTTTTAAAATGAGCTTTTCCAATTTACCCACATTCGATCCAATTACATGGTAGCCACCATTGCGCTTCAGGGCCTGGATAAACTCATCGGCAACTGACTCCAGCACAAAAGTTTCTTTCTCAGCAATACACAAAATATTGTTATCAAGAGTAGAGCCTGTTATCAGGTCTTTTGCAGCTTGCTCCAGGTCAGCGCTCTCATCCACAACACAGGGAGGATTCCCGGGACCTGCTGCGATTAACTTTTTGCCTGCCTGAAAAGCAGCTTTCACTATCCCTGGACCACCTGTCACCACAAGGATCTTGATTCCCGGGTGTATCATTAACTCCTGCCCACTCTCCTGAGAAGGATTTGTCATGATAGTCACCAGATCCGATGGCCCCCCACACTCTTCAATAGCTCTGTTGATCAAATCTACAGTAAATGCACAGCTTGATTTTGCCCGTGGATGAGGATTAAACACTACCGCATTTCCGGCAGCAATCATCCCTATCGAGTTATTGATAATGGTTTCAGTAGGATTGGTTGTTGGAGTTATCGATCCAATGACTCCGTACGCCCCACCCTCGATTACAGAAAGGCCATAGTCACCGCTATAGGCAGTTGGCTGCAAATCTTCCGTCCCAGGAGTTTTCTCAATGACCAGTCGATTCTTCTCGACCTTATCCTGCCAACGACCCAGACCAGTTTCTTCCCAGGCCATCTTGGCGATTTTCTCGAGATTCTCGAGACACAAAACCCGGATCCGTCGAATCATTCTTTCCCGCTGGGAAAGCGTGAAAACCCTGTAAGCCTCGTAAGCACTACGTGAACGAGCTACACAAGTGGCAATTTCAGGATAGGACCCTCGGGCTCCACTGCTTACCGAAACAGATCCAGTAAAGCTGGCAGGCTGGTGAGGGACGACTGAACTGGTAGAATTATCAGACGTTTCCAACTGCTCTACAACTTTGGTAACAATGCGAGCAATGTCTTGTGAGGAAAAACTCATGGGAACTCCCTGATGCCAGATCAAGCAAGCTCTTGAACGAGATTCACTTGATCCACAATTGCAATAATGGCACAGTCAATGGCTTTACCCGTTGTCTTTTCCGTTTGACGGGCAGAGCTACCTGCAGCAAACAATACCAAATCACCATTTCCAGCCTGCACCGTATCTGCAGCAACATGAAATGTCTTGGTTCTTGCTTGCTCTATAGTGAGCTCTTGAACAACGAGAAGCTTGAGCCCGGTCAAGCGTTCATCCTTAACCGAGCACACAACTGTGCCGACTACACGACCTATCTTCATGGATTATTTCTTAGCTGAAGTCTTTCCTGACAGACTGAAAACTGTCTCCAAGTTTGAGTGTGGTCGAGGAATCACATGTACTGATACCAGCTCGCCAACCTTGTTCGCAGCAGCCGCACCAGCATCTGTTGCAGCCTTAACCGCAGCAACATCTCCACGGATGATTGCAGTGACCAAACCACCGCCAACTTTCTCCCAGGCAACCAGAGTAACATTTGCTGCTTTACACATAGCATCTGAGGCTTCAATCAATCCCACCAGGCCTTTTGTTTCAATTAAACCAAGTGCTTCACCTTGTCCCTGCATCGAATTTCCTCCATCAAATAAAAGATAAAATTGGGAACCTGCAATACCGTAGCTTAAGTGCTATGCAGGGCCTGTTTAGAACAGGCGGCTTGAACCTCGCCCGAAGACGAAAATTCATACCTTGCACAACTAGTGTAGGCCCCGAAACAGATCTAAGCCACGAGTACCACAGGCGCGGCCAAGTGTAGCACAGGTCTATCTCGATTGGGAACTAAAACCGCGGTGAAGTTTATCTCGAACTTTGAGCAGCTTTCCAGCGCCCCAAAAGCCCAGGATCAACAGCAAATGCTCGACCACCTTGAGTATAAAAATCGCCTCGGTAGGGCTTCACAGCCAAATCTTCGTTGGGATTATGAAATTTAGCTTTCCTTGAAGATGCTTCTGGATGACTTGGGGCTTGATGCGAACCACGGGACGCCTTCCCTCGCATAGGATGACCAAATCCTGGCTGAACAGAAGGCCTCTGGGAATTCATTCGGGAATGACTCCCCTGAACCATAGCCCTTTGTGCACCTCTTCTTTCACCCGTATTCTGAGCCCCGAAGCTTTCAAAGAATCCGCTAGAAGCCCGGTCATTTCCTGGCTTGGCATGTGAAGAAACTGCCCGACCTTGAAAATGCCCGCCACTATGATTCGAAGTCCCTTTAAACAAAGGATTTGTCCCTGGCTTCTTATTCAAGAACCTGAATGATCTTCTGGCATTGGGAGACTTTTCCACACTACCGTGACTCACTCTCGATGAGCCGTGTGCTGCCCTTGAATCTGCATGAAAGTCTGACGAATTCGCCATAATTGCGCTCATCGGCTGATCCCAGGGCTTCGCCTGACTCAGTTTCTCCTGTCGGCTTATCGACTGATTCGGAGAATGTTGCTGTTGAACAGGACCCCCAGACCTCCCACTTTCATGAGGCATCCCCCCTCGAAGACTTCTACGGCTTGAGTTCCTGCTGGTACTCACCTGATTAAGCTGCTTAACTGGAATAGCTTGTGGCGCCACTCCTCCCCATCTAGAATTTTGTGCAGGTTGGGACAAATCCGGGCCTGAACCGAACTGGGCTTGCTGACCCTGAAGGAACTCCTCGCCTCGCATAGAATGCTCCCTCCGACTTGTCTCGGAGGTTTGTACGGAAGCACTCATCATCTGCTTGGGCTTTGAAGCTCTTCGAAAACTGTAGGCGTCAACTGTAAGCACCATACCCAGACCAAAACCAAGTAAAACAAAACCGCTTCTCATATTTCTATTTGTAATCATGCCCTACTCCCTTAGAACCTCGAGCCAATGCTCAATACAAATTGATCGTTATTCACTAAATCTCCAGAAGTCGTGTAATCAAGCTGAACGTCCCAATTATTTTTTGGTATGTAGCCCAGACCTACTGACATCGTATCCCCGTTGTATTCCAACACTCCCTCGAGCGAGGGGTACCATTGACTCAAATCAAACTTTGCTCCGGCCATGAAAAAGATAGTTTCCATATCGTTTGTAGCCCTGGAGTAATTCCCAAGCAAAGCCTTGCGAGCTCCACCATTTCCAAAGTTCACACCCAATCCCATATAAACTGAATTCTCAGGAGAACCTAAAACAGAGTAAGCAGTGTTTTGAAACTGGTCGTTTGAGTCAAATTGCAAACCAAAGGCGAGGTTGGTCACTGGCACATACTTCAGGGAGAACAAGGTAGAGCTGTTCTGACGACTCTTTAAGCCAGTGGTGTCCGCCAAACTAAGCTCAATTTGATCAGAAAAGGCGAAAGAGACATTCGTTCCCATAAACGAATCACCGCTACCAAAGCCGGCAAAGACAGAAGCCTGGGTCTCATTCGGCCTCACCAGATTGGTTGTTGGCATCTGGATCAAACCTGTCGGACCCCACCAAGTGTTATGAGCAATAGAGTCTGACAGCAGAAGTTGAAAGCATAGGGCAGATAGCCAAATTATTCTGTTCTTCTTCATATCATTTTCCTCCTTGCTCCATGGCTTCGTCCATATCTTCCACGAAATCCACATTTCTCGAGCTCAAAGGAATTGATTTGTTCTAGCAGTGTACAAAAGACCCTTGCTTATCAGTTTTTTTGTTCTTAACTGCTCCAGAGTACGAACCTGAGGGCAAATCTAAAATCATGTCAAATCAAACTCAAAAAACCAAATGAAGAGATAAAATGGTAACGTCAAACTCCCACTCGACAGCACGTCTTGAACGCACTAAAAAAATAAAAGATTCCACCTCACAGAGTTAATCTTTGCCAAACTACGGGACCAACCTTTTTTAGAGAAGCACTTTTAGATGGACTTCAAAAACAGGCTTTAACACAATCCTTACTCTTCGGATTATCTTTCGTTTGGCCAGGGTGGCGCCTGAGTAGCTCAGGCTGAGTTGCCCGCTATTCCGGGCAAACAAAAAAGAGGCCCGTAGCTGGAATCGCTTCGGACCTCTTTTATACTTATTCTAAATTTTTACTGAAACTACAGGTGCCCCTTCAGCTCTTCCACCTTATCCAAAGCCTCCCAGGGAAGGTCCAGATCTTCTCTACCAAAGTGTCCGTAAGCAGCTGTTTGCCTGTAAATTGGCCTTCTCAGACGCAATCGATCGATGATTGCAGCAGGCCTCAAATCAAATACTTTCTGAACAATCTCGGCAATATCTTCATCAGGCAATTTCCCCGTGCCAAAAGTATCCACATACACTGACATCGGCTTGGAAACACCAATTGCGTAAGCGACCTGAACTTCAATACGACTGGCATAACCAGCAGCCACAAGGTTCTTTGCAGCGTGTCGGCAAGCATAAGCTGCGGACCTGTCTACCTTGGTACAATCTTTACCGGAGAAAGCTCCTCCACCATGACGACCCATTCCACCGTAAGTATCTACGATGATCTTGCGACCTGTAAGTCCTGCGTCACCATGAGGACCCCCAATAACGAAACGACCCGTAGGATTAACATAAACTTTAGTATTCTCATCCATCATTTCTTTTGGAATAACCGGCTCAATAATTTGGGCAATCACGTCTTCACGAATCGTCTCCAAAGAAACATCAGGTCCGTGCTGGGTTGAGATCACCACATTTTCTACTCTCACGGGCTTGTAACCATCATACTGGACCGTTACCTGAGACTTGGAGTCTGGTCGAAGATAGGAAAGGCTTCCTCTTTTTCTAACCATTGCCATTCTTTTGGTCAGTTTGTGAGCCAGCATAATTGGCAGGGGCATCAACTCAGGCGTCTCATCACAGGCAAAACCAAACATCATGCCCTGATCACCTGCTCCTGTCTGATCATACTCATCGCCATCCTGATCACGAACCTCCAAAGCAGTGGTAACTCCCTGAGAGATATCAGGAGATTGCTCATCAATGGAGGTAAGAACAGCACAGCTTTTGTAATCAAGCCCGAAGGCAGCGTCTGTATAGCCTATCTCTTTGATCGTTTCTCTCACCAACTTGGGAACATCCACATAGCAATCTGTCGTGATCTCACCCATTACCAGAACCATACCAGTTGTAACTGCGGTCTCACAGGCAATACGAGCGTTAGGGTCTACTTCCATGATCGCATCGACAACGGCATCTGAAACCTGATCCGCAATTTTATCCGGATGCCCTTCTGATACAGACTCACTTGAAAAAAAGGTTGGCTTGCTCATTCTTCCTCCACTATTTCGTTCCAAAAATTCTATCGCCTGCATCTCCCAACCCGGGAACGATGTAGCCGTTTTCATTCAATTTTTCATCCAGCGCTGCTGCGTATATCATGATGTCGGGATGTTTCTCCCGCATTACGGCCACACCCTCAGGAGCTGCCAGTATACAATTCAGTACAATCTTTTTCGCACCATTTTTCTTTAAAATATTAGCCGCTTCTACTGAGGAAAAGCCCGTGGCGAGCATGGGGTCAGCAAGAATGGTGAATTTGTCCTGCAAGTCCTCGGGTAGTTTGCAATAATACTCGACGGGCCTCAGAGTCTCTTCATCACGATATAGACCAATGTGACCAACACGGGCCATGGGAACAATTGACAAAATACCGTCCATCATTCCAAGTCCTGCCCTCAAAATTGGAACCACTGCAATCGACTCAGGATCAACAACAGCACCATTTGTGACTTTCAGGGGTGTTTTCACCTCAACATCGACGACGGGAAGCTCACGAGTCACTTCATAAACCATAAGCGAAGCGACTTCATTAACAAGCTCACGAAACAACTTTGGATCAGCATGCTGGTCTCTCATTCTTGTGATCTTATGTCGAATCAATGGGTGGTCAAAAACTACCAAATTACTCATTCAAGTCTCCCAGTTTTGCGACTCTTCTCGCGTGCCTTTCTGAGGCATCCACCTTCTCACTTACAAAGCTCAAAAAAACCTCTCTAGCCTGATCCGGGCCTGTTAGCCGGGCCCCCAAACACAAACAATTTGCATGATTGTGCTGCCTTGCCAATCTGGCTGCATAAATATTGTCTGTAACAACAGCCCTGATATTCGAAAAACGATTCGCTGCAATGCTGACCCCGATTCCTGAGCCGCAAACAATAACCAAAAAGTCCGCGCTTTGTTCATTAAAGAGGGATACAGCGTCTCGGGTAATATCAGGATAATCAACAGATGCTTCATTAAAGCAACCCGTATCAAATACTTCAGCCCCCAGCGTTTTGGCAAACTCTAGAAGCTCACCTTTCAGGCGAAAACCTCCATGGTCGGAGCCAAATACGACCTTCTTAGCGCTGAGTACTGACATGGGTCCGAATAGTATCACAAGCCATAGCCGTTGAACAGGTTTGCAGGCTGCGACTTAAACATTCTAAAGCTTGGCCTGAATTCTGTCTTTCGCAGACAATAGCTCTGTTCGAATCAAATCTTCCTGGGAAGTATTCCTTAAGAGCAACTCCACCTGATCAAGTGCTTTTTCGTTCAAGCCAGTCTGCTCCAGACTCAAAGCTAGTTTGTATCGTATGGAGAAGTTTTGGGGAGCC
>Ga0181591_10000039_pt1 | contig 71413 bp, 61 predicted proteins | sample 071ome_33_FD_133757 | JGI IMG/M metagenome (GOLD analysis project Ga0181591, IMG submission 133757) | Coastal salt marsh microbial communities from the Groves Creek Marsh, Skidaway Island, Georgia - 071412AT metaG (megahit assembly) | ecosystem: Environmental > Aquatic > Marine > Intertidal...
ATAAAGAGCCTGAACCCAAAAGTTCACGCACAACACCGACAGTAATCAGTACCACACTGTATCCCAAACCATTACCAATACCATCTAAGAAGCTAAGTACTGGCGGGTTCTTCATGGCAAATGCTTCCGCACGCCCCATTACGATACAGTTAGTAATGATCAAACCTACGAAAACAGACAATTGCTTAGAAATCTCGTAGGCGTACGCCTTTAAGATTTGATCAACCACGATTACCAAAGAGGCAATGATCGTCATTTGCACAATGATACGAATGTTGCCAGGAATGTGGTTACGGATAAGTGCAATAGCAAAGTTAGAAAACGCAGTAACCAAGGTCAATGCGATACACATTACTAAAGTCACATTCAAACTTGTGGTTACAGCCAGAGCTGAACACACACCCAAAATTTGCACTGCTATCGGGTTATTAAGCAGTAGCGGCTGGGTTAAAACTTCTTTAACCGATGTAGACACGTTACACCCCCTGCTCTTTGAAACCAGCTAAATAAGCAGCAAAACCTTGCTCACCCAACCAGAAACGAATTAAGTTAGAAACGCCGCGACTCGTTAGCGTGGCACCTGATAAACCATCCACTTGGTTACTTGCTTTTGCAGAAGCTGCATCAACCTTACCTTTGATGACTTCAATGGCAATATCGCCATTTGCATTGTGGACTTTCTTACCTTCCCACAAAGCTTTCCAAGATGGATTATCAACTTCACCGCCTAACCCAGGGGTTTCAGCATGAGAGTAGAATCCCATTCCGGCGATGGTTTCAGCGTCACCTTCCAGTGCCACAAAGCCATACAAAGTAGACCACAGGCCGTATCCATGAACAGGAAGAATAATGCGATCGATCATTCCTTCTTTTTCAACTAGGTAAACCGCTGCGAAATCTTCTTGACGCTTGATGCTGGCCGGATCATTTTCCAGTTTTTCACTGAATTTTGGATCTTTTGCTAGCTTCTTTTGATCAAAAGCGGCCACGGCATAACCTGCAGCGGTTAATTGAGCCAATTCTTCATCAGAAGCGTATTTACCGGTCTCTAGATTCACAATGCGAGTCGTTACTTGCTCGAACTGCTCATCAATCGACTTACCAGACACCAACAGTCCTGCCGCAGCAAGAATGTTCTTCTTCTTATCTTCAAGTTTGTTTTTAACTTGAACGGGTTTTAGTGAAACCGCTGCACCGGCAACAATGATGGAGCACACAAGGCACAGCAACACAGCAACCAGCAGGGTTTTTTGAATGCTATCGTTATTAGCCGACATTGCGAGCCATCCTCCGCTTAATATTCGCTTGTACTACAAAATGGTCAATCAATGGGGCAAATAAGTTAGCGAACAAAATCGCTAGCATCATGCCTTCAGGGAATGCAGGGTTAATTACACGAATCAACACCACCATCACACCAATCAAAGCGCCAAAATAGAATTTACCGGTATTCGTCATGGACGCGGATACAGGGTCCGTTGCCATGAAGATCATGCCGAATGCAAAGCCACCAACCACTAAGTGCCAGTACCACGGCATTGCAAACATCGGATTAGTCTCAGAACCAACGGCATTCAACAACAATGAAAGGCCAACCATGCCCGCCATAACACCGAATACGATTCTCCATGAGGCAATGCCCATGACCATTAACACTGCACCGCCAATTAGAATGGCAATCGTGCTGGTTTCACCAATTGAACCTTGAATCGTGCCAGCGAAAGCATCAAACCAAGTCAAACCAGAAGCCAATACAGCATCAATACCGCCAGTAGCCGCTAGACCTAATGGTGTTGCACCTGAGAAGCCATCAACCGCAGTCCAAACAGCATCGCCTGAAATCTGAGCTGGGTAAGCAAAGAACAAGAACGCACGACCAGTTAAGGCTGGGTTCAGGAAGTTTTTACCAGTACCACCAAAAATCTCTTTGCCGATCACAACGCCGAAGCTGATACCAAGAGCCACTTGCCACAAAGGAATATTTGGCGGACAGATCAATGCAAACAGAATAGAAGTCACGAAAAAGCCTTCGTTCACTTCATGCTTACGAATGGTGGCAAACAGTACTTCCCAAAATCCACCTACCACAAAAGTGACGGCATAGATGGGTAAAAAGTAAGTCGCACCGAAGATTAAGTTATCCCACCAGCTTGTTACATCATATCCAGCCAATGCCGAGATCAATGCACCACGCCAGCCTTCGATTTCAGCAACACCCATTGAATCCAATGCCGTGTTCGCTTGAAAGCCGATATTCCACATGCCGAAGAACATAGCAGGAAAGCAGCACAACCAAACCGTGATCATGATGCGCTTAAGGTCGATACCATCACGAACGTGAGACGTATTATTCGTCACGCTTGGCGGAGAATAAAGACCGGTATCAATGGCCTCGTATAAGGGATACATTTTCTCGAACTTTCCACCCTTGGTGAAATGAGGTTCGAGGTTATCAAGTAATGTTCTTAAGCCCATGATTACACCTCTTTCTCAATTCGTTCGAGGTTGTTACGCAAGATCGGGCCGTACTCATACTTACCAGAACACACGTAAGTACACAGCGCCAAGTCTTCTTCGTCCAATTCCAATGCACCTAGAGCAATGGCACTGTCCATATCTTCTACAATCAAAGCTCGAAGCAATTGAGTAGGTAGAACATCAAGTGGCATCACTTTTTCGTATGCACCAATCGGTACCATGGCACGCTCACTACCATTTGTACTCGTAGTGAAATTAAACAATTTCTTCGGAAGCAGCTTAGATAGGTAGATGTTTTTAACAGAGAAACGATCAGAACCCGGGCGAAGGTAGTGCAGCATATGGCGCTCACGTCCCTCTTCTAGAACGGAAATTTGGTTGGCGTAACGACCAAGGAAAGCAAGGCTACCTTCTGCGGTGCGACCACCGAATACAGAACCAGAGATAACTCGATTATCGCCAGACTCCAACTCACCTTCAGCCAGCTGTGTTAAATCTGCACCTACCTGGGTACGTACAAGACGTGGCTTGGATACTTTCGGACCAGCAAGGGCAACAACACGAGAGCTGTCAATTTCACCTGTTACGAACAATTTACCAATGGCAATTACATCTTGATAGCCAACGTGCCAAACCGTTTTATTCAAGCCAACAGGGTCAAGGAAATGAATCGCAGTACCCACCAAACCAGCTGGGTGTGGTCCTGCCACTTCAACAAGTTGAGCATTCTTAGCCGGCACGCTAGCACCGACAGCCTTAGTGACCACTACTTTGCTCTGCAAACGAGACAGTACAGCAAGGCCATTCTCAAAGTCAGCGGCTTGTTCTGCGATCACAACCGCAGGATCAGCTGCCAATGGGTTAGTATCTGCCGCCGCCACAAAAATAGAAGAAGGACGACTACCTGGAGCTGGAACGCGAGAGTAAGGACGAGTACGAATGGTCGTCCACAAGCCGGATTCAACTAACGTCTTCTCAACTTGCTCGGCAGACAAAGAGGCGATATCCGATTCCGCTACCTTTTCAAAAGTAACCTGATCATCACCCTGAAGTTCGATCACGAGGGATTCAAAAACGCGCTTCTTACCACGGTTTATTTCGGTAACAACACCGGATGCGGGAGAGGTATATTGAACCCCTTCGGTTTTTTTATCAGTGAACAGGACTTGGCCCTTCTTCACTTGATCACCCACCTGCACCAGCATAGTAGGTTTCATACCCACATAGTCGTAACCTACCAATGCGACACGCGAAACCGGCTTACCATCAGAGATGGTTTGCTCGGGCGCCCCGACTATTGGCAGATCAAGACCTTTTTTGACTTTGATCATATGCCTTGCCTAATCACAGTTTTGAAAAATCGTTTATTTATTGCACAAAACAGTGCTTTTTTGCTTAAATTTCAGGCAGTTAGAAGCCCAATTAAAGCATTTAAAAAATCGCGGGGTAGTATAATCGTCTCATCTAAAGGTGGCTAGTGGCTTGCGCGCAATTAAAGCCTCCACGACAAAATTGATCACCCAATCAGATTTCTTAATTCGCTATAACCCATCATTTCGGTACGGCTATTAGGGAATAAGTATAGCCATGGCTCTGTTTTATGCTTATTTTTTGTACATACAAAAAAGCCGCTGAGAATGCAGCGGCTTTTTAGGGGGCTAGTTAGCCACCCATGGATACGTTGGGTAGTAAACACCGCATAGCTGCTGAGCAATACGGACCACCTGGCAAGAGTAACCATACTCATTGTCATACCAGACGTACACATTCACGCGATTACCACTTACGATGGTTGCTTCACCATCAACAATACCTGCACAGCGGTTACCAACGAAGTCGCTAGATACCACCTCTGGGCTTTGAACGTAATCAATTTGCTTCTGCAATGACGAGTGAAGTGATACTTCACGCAAGTGCGCATTCAAGTCTTCTGCACTCACCTCTTTATTCAGAGTCAAAGACAAAATAGCCATAGATACATTCGGCGTAGGTACTCGAATAGCATTACCCGTTAACTTACCCTTGAGTTCCGGCAGTGCTTTAGCCACCGCACTTGCAGCACCCGTCTCCGTGATAACCATATTCAATGCAGCGGCACGACCACGACGATCGCCCTTGTGATAGTTATCAATCAGGTTCTGGTCGTTAGTGTAAGAGTGAACAGTCTCAACGTGACCATTTTCAACACCATACTCATCATTTAACGCTTTCAATACTGGTGTAATGGCGTTAGTCGTACACGACGCTGCCGACAGGATCACATCTGAGTCATCAATAATACCGTGATTCACACCGTATACGATGTTCTTGATATCACCCTTGCCAGGAGCCGTTAGCAGCACCTTGGAAATACCTTTACAAGCCGCGTGCTGGCCAAGGCCATCCGCATCACGCCAAACACCCGTGTTATCAATCAATAGCGCGTCATTAATACCGTACTGGGTGTAATCAATCTCGCTTGGGTTACCCGCATAAATGATCTTGATATAAGTACCATTTACGATCAACGCGCTGTTTTCTTCGTCAACCTGAATGGTACCTTTGAAAGAACCATGGATAGAGTCACGACGTAACAAACTTGCACGCTTAACCAGGTCATTACCCTTACCTTTACGTACGACAATCGCACGCAAACGCATACCCTGACCGCCACCGGCTTTCTCGACCATAATGCGAGCCAATAAACGACCAATGCGGCCAAAGCCATAAAGAACAACATCTTTACCTTCAGAAGAGGCCTCACCCTGCTGAGCCACTTGCTCTAGCTGACCTTTAACGAACTCTTCTAAAGAAGCGCCGTTACCTTCTGTACGGAACTTAACGGCCATTTTACCGATATCAATATGGCAATTTTGAACGCCAGCCTCTTTTAAGACCTCAAGCACTGGGTAGGTATCCGTTACAGAAAGCTCTTGCTTTTCTACCTGACGAACAAAACGGTGCGCCTTAAGGATATCGATAACTGAACGGTTGATAATAGGACGACCGTACACAGACAACACTACGTTGTTCTTACGGTACAAACCACCAACCAAAGGAATCATGGATTCGGCCGTTTCTTCACGTACCTTCCAATCATTAAGACAGGCTTCACGAACGTCTTGACTCACGTTTTGTCCCTCAAAGGATGTAGGCTAAAAATTTGGGGCGTATTATGCCTGCAAGTCCCCCGAATCTCAATCATTATGCCCACACTCCCCGCTGCATAGGTAAATCGCCCCAAATCCAACAGAGAATGGCGCAATATTCACAATATTGATCACTCGTCTTAACAGCGCCAAAGCCTTTGAGTACACTAGCCCCTCTCAAAATCAGACAGGATCAACATGGTGTTTACAGCCCCACTCCCCAAATCCAACAATGACCTTCAACAATGGGGAAACATCAAAGGTTCGGCGCTTGCGTTTCAAATCAGTCAAGCAGCTGACACCTATGACGGGTTAACGCTAGTGATCGCAAACACCAGTGCCGTCGCCCAAAAGTTAACCGATGAACTAAAGTACTTTTACGATGGCAAAGTGTTTAACTTGCCCGACTGGGAAACACTCCCATACGACTATTTTTCACCTCACCAGGATATCATCAGTGAGCGTCTGTCCACCTTAGTCAAATTACCTCAAACCAAAAAGGGCATTCTTGTTATTCCAGCTCTTTCTGCGCAGCTAAGACTCCCTCCTCTGAACTACATATTGGGACATAGCTTTTCCCTAGAAGCGGGACAACAGCTGGATATAGACGCTCTCAAACAACGCCTGATTAGTGCGGGTTACCAAGCGGTAGACAATGTTTACGAACATGGGGAGTTTTGCATCCGAGGCGCGCTAATGGACATCTACCCAATGGGCGCGGCCAACCCTTTCAGGATTGATTTATTTGATGACGAAATAGATTCGATCAGATGGTTTGATCCAGACACGCAAAGGTCCACGGAAAAAACACAAAAAATTGAACTACTCCCAGCGAAGGAAGTTCCGCTTGATGACACTGGCATTCGTTGCTTCAAGCAGAAGTGGTACGACTTTTTCGACTGCGACCCCAAATCATCTCCGCTGTACATTGACGTCACCAAACAAATCGCGCCAGGAGGCATTGAGTATTACCTCCCCTTGTTTTTTGAAGAAACCGCCACGCTATTCGACTATCTTCCCACGGAATGCCAAGTTGCCTTCTTTGATGACTTAGAGCAGCAACTAAATCACACATGGAAAGACATTGAGCATCGCTACGAGGAACGCCGACATGACATTCGACACCCAGTTCTGAGCCCATCTCAACTCTATTTAAATGAGGTCGACGTATTTACCCGCCTAAAACACCATGGACGCATCAAGCTAACCCCCCTAGAAATTAATGAACAAGCTGGGCGCTACAATTTTCCACAACACGCCCTGCCTTCGCTACAAATCGACCATAAGCTTGAGCAACCTCTCTCAAAGCTCGAACAGTTTCTCATGGATAGCAGCGCTCAAATTGTGTTTACGGTAGAGAGTGCAGGTCGTCGAGAAGCATTGCTTGAACTGCTCGGTCGGATTGGCGTGGAGCCTCAGATCATTGATGACTGGAAAAATGTCATCAACACCCAATTCGATTACGCCATTACGACTGCCCCACTCGAAGACTCTTTTTACATTGAACACTCCAATATCTGGATGATAAGTGAAAATGCGTTATTTGGTGAGCGCATTAGACAACAACGACGCCAGAAGCAAGAAAAGGACAACAGCGAAAATGTGATTCGCAACCTAACTGAGCTATCACCAGGCGCCGCGGTTGTTCATATTGAACATGGTGTAGGGCGTTACCGAGGCTTAGAGACATTAAACGTCGGCGAAGAGACCACTGAGTTCGTGACGCTTGAGTATGCTGATCAAGCGAAACTGTATGTTCCTGTCTCTTCTCTTCACTTGATTAGCCGTTATAGCGGTGCCGATACCGACATGGCACCCATTCACAAACTTGGTAGTGACAAGTGGGGAACGCAACGCCGCAAAGCGTTAGAAAAGATTAGAGACACGGCAGCAGAGCTACTAGAAATCTATGCCAAACGTGAAGCTAAACCGGGATACGCATACGATTTCCCACGGGAGGACTACGAACTATTTGCTTCGGACTTTCCATTTGAAGAAACCGTCGACCAAAAAACTGCCATTAATGCCGTCATAACGGACATGATGAAACCCAATGCCATGGATCGCCTTGTGTGCGGTGATGTTGGCTTTGGTAAAACAGAAGTCGCCCTAAGGGCTGCGTTTATGGCTGTACAGAGCGGTAAACAGGTGGCCGTTCTTGTACCCACGACCCTGCTAGCACAACAACACTACGAAACATTTAGGGACCGCTTTGCCGATTGGCCCATCAAAATTGAGGGGCTTTCTCGATTTAAAACTGGCCAAAATAAATCCAAGGCACTCGCTGCACTTGAAGACGGTAGCATTGATATCGTTATTGGCACTCACAAGCTTCTACAGAGCGACGTCAAATACAAAGACTTAGGTTTGTTGATTATTGATGAAGAGCATCGCTTCGGTGTTCAACAAAAAGAAAAAGTAAAGGCACTTCGCAGTGAGGTTGATATCCTCACCATGACAGCCACCCCTATCCCCAGAACACTTAACATGGCCATGTCTGGTGTACGCGACCTTTCGATCATCGCCACACCACCTGCCAAACGCTTGGCCGTTAAAACGTTTGTAAAAACCTGGGATGAGCATCTAGTAAAAGAAGCAATACTTCGTGAAATTCTTCGGGGCGGTCAAGTCTACTACTTACATAATGAAGTGAAGACAATTGAAAAAGCAGCTGAAGACTTAACCAAGCTCATTCCCGATGCCCGTGTCGGCGTTGCTCACGGCCAAATGTCAGAGCGACAACTGGAGTCCGTCATGAGTGACTTCTACCACAAACGCTTCAACGTGTTAATCTGTACCACCATCGTTGAAACAGGTATTGACGTTCCTAACGCCAATACCATTATTATCGATCGAGCAGACAAGTTTGGCTTAGCTCAACTACATCAATTGCGTGGTCGCGTTGGTCGAAGCCATCATCAAGCCTACGCATATTTGATGACCCCCGTGGAGAAGAAGATTACTAAAGACGCCGAGAAGCGCCTAGATGCCATTTCGAATGCACAGGATCTAGGGGCTGGCTTTATGCTAGCGACCCACGATTTAGAAATCCGGGGTGCGGGAGAACTGCTCGGCGAGGAACAAAGCGGACACATCCAAAATATCGGGTTCAGCCTCTACATGGAGCTACTCGATCGCGCAGTGGCCGCCATACGCGAAGGCAAAGTTCTCAATTTAGACGATCCAATGGATCAAGGCGCTGAAATCAACCTTCGCATTCCAGCACTCATTCCTGACGATTATTTGCCAGACGTCCATACTCGTTTAATCATGTACAAGCGCATTGCTAGCGCTAAAAATCAAGAGGAACTCAGAGACCTCCAAGTGGAAATGATCGATCGTTTTGGACTGCTACCCAATCAGGTGAAAAACCTCATGCGTGTCACAGAACTCAAATATCGACTTGAAACTTTGGGCATAGTGAAGTTAGATGCAGGGGACTCTCAAGGTCGAATCGAATTTGGCGCTTCAACCCCTATCGATCCTTACACCATGGTTAGACTGGTTCAAACTAAGCCCGATTCTTTTAAACTCGATGGCGCGAATGGTTTAAAGTTTTACTTTGAAATGCCATCACCTGAAGACCGCTTCACTGTCGTTCAAGATTTACTCGACATTTTATCAAGGCCTGCTCAATGATGTTTAAGCACACATTTACATTGATTTCCATTTTCGCATTCACGCTCACGTCTTGGGCTGACGAAGATGTAAAAAAGACTCGCTGGTACCAAGTTAACTTGTCTATTTTCAAACAGAAGAAGGATATCAGCCTTGATGAATCATACGGTTTCAAACCCTTGACATTAGATATGGGCGACATCATTCAACTGCGCCCAGGAAAAACCCCTGCTATTGCTCAAAATGGTCTAAATGCTGGCTTGGCATTGCACCACGAAAACCTTGACGAGGGCTCATTTACCTTGCAAACCATTTCCGACGAATGGACAGAAATTTTGAACAAGCTAGACCCCGTTAATCAGCCCATTTTATATAACGCCCAATGGGTTCAACCGATCTACGGGCAAAGTCATGCCATTCCAATTTATATTGAAAGTTCCTCTGAACATTTAGAAACCCCTCAACTTCGAGGCATGTTTTATTTGCATGTGTCTCGCTACCTGCATGCCAAATTAGACGTCCAATATTTACCAGATCAAGCGCAGACAGTTGAAGGGGCGTATGCCATTACTCAAACTCGCCGAATGAGAAGCAAGGAATTGCACTACCTTGATCATCCAGGCATTGGCGCTCTCATCGAAATCACACCGGTTGAACACCCCCTCTCAACGGACGAGGAAGACATGAACTCACCAGATACCGCACAGAGCAGTGCATTAAACGACCGAATATAGCCAGGATAAAAAAATGGGAGGCAAGCTGCCTCCCTTTCGACTTTAGCCCTTAGGCTTAGGTTTAGGCTATGCTTTGAATTGATTAGTAACGTACTCAAAAATGACGCGCTTAACCTGATCCATACCGCTGTTTAGAACGTTATGAATATCATCTAGCGTAATTTCTTTTTGGCTTTTTCCGGCTGCTTTATTTACAACCAAACACAGACTCACATAAGAGATACCCAACTCTCTTGCGAGTGCAGCCTCTGGCATTCCTGTCATACCAACAACGTCGCATCCGTCCCGTTCCAATCTGATAATTTCAGCAGCGGATTCCAACCTAGGGCCTTGCGTCGCAGCATACACCCCACCATCGACCACTTTAACCTTTCCTTTTTCAGCAGATTGAATCAACTGATCTCTCAATGTCGTATCGTAAGGATAAGAAAAATCGACATGATCAAGGGGGCGAAAGTCACCATCAAAATAGGTGTGATCACGACCATAGGTATAGTCAACAATATTGTCTGGAATACAAATATCACCGTCCATCAAATGATCTGAAATACCGCCCACAGCGTTAACTGCAATAACTCGACTCACACCCAGATTGTATAGGGCTAGCATATTCGCTCTATAGTTAATCTTGTGAGGAGCCACTGAATGTGGATGACCATGCCTAGGCAAAAAATAGACAGATTGGCCACCAAGGTTTCCCTCGACCAACTCGCCACTCGTAACACCCAGTTCGGTCTCCACTCGTCTTTGTGAAACAACGTCTAACTCGGCCCATTGAGTTAATCCAGTACCTCCAATAATGGCCAACTTTTCGCGACTACTTTGCATGATTTGAGTTCATCTCCATTGGAGGCATGCTTTCTAGGTACACACTCTGACTTGGGAATGCGATTTCAGCACCATGAGCCAATATAATATCGCCTATTTTTACAAGCACATCCTGCTTGATTTGATGAAACGTCTGCCAGTGCGTCGTATGCGTAAAGCAATATATAAAAAACTCCAAGGATGAGTCTGCAAAACGGTTAAAGTTCACCATCAATGTTTGCTCATCATCAATATCATTGTGAGCCTTAAGCATACCTTCTACCTCTTTACATATGGTTTCGATTTGCGTGAAATCACCATAGCGAACACCAATGGTCTCGTAAATGCGGCGGTGACTCATTCTAGATGGATTTTCGATACTGATTTGTGTAAAGACAGAATTAGGAACGTACAAAGGTCGTTTATCAAAGGTTCGAATTCGAGTCACCCTCCAACCTATGTATTCAACCGTACCTTCTATATTCTTATCTGGACTTCTAACCCAGTCTCCAACAGCAAATGGCTTATCAAGAAACACCATTAAGCCACCGAAGAAATTAGCCAACAAATCTTTGGAAGCAAAAGCAACAGCCGCACCACCAACACCACCAAAAGCGATAAGACCACTAATAGAAAGGCCGAGCGTTTGAAACACCACCATGAGTGTAATAACAACCACCATGATACGTAAGACCTTGAAAATCGCGCCGATCGTCGTTCTATCGGACTTGGTTTCGACCTGCCCTTTTAAAATTTGATTTTCTCGAATTTTTATTAAGCGAAGCACAAACCATGCAAACAGTACTGCATTTGCAATGAGCAAAATTTGACGGTCTGGAGGTAGCAAGCTGAGCCCAAACTCAACATCCACAATGGATACCATGATCCACATTGCGTGAAATAATATGCCGTAATTCAAAGGGACTTGAAACGAACCAACAACGGCATCATCGAACAAATTTCGTGTACGGGAGGCCTTTACCTTTAATCTTTCAACCACCAAATTAGTAGCCATGTATAGCAGAAAACCGACAACCGCCACTACACCCAACTTTACCCACCAAACCTCTAACCATTCCATTGCAATTGTCATCAAATCAACCCCATGTCTTCTAATAATTTAATGGCCATTTCATAGCGACCTTTCGCAGCAGACAAGGCTCTATAATCGGGGCGGTAGCCCGTAAGATCTAGCGGCTCAACCCCATTGCCCTGCAAGAAAGAGAGTATTTCTTCGGTCGCTTCGACATGATTGCACGCCAGCAATACATCACAGCCAGCGCCAAGGGCTGCCTGCGCTCTTTCTGCGTAGCCACCTTTTACCGCCGCCCCCTGCATGCTTAAATCATCACTCACAATGCGGCCAATAAATTTCAGCTGACCTCGCAAAACATTTTGCAACCAATAAGATGAAAACCCCGCAGGCTCGGAGTCGCATTTTTCATATACAACATGGGCCGGCATCATCCAATCCAGCGACGACATCAGATCAGTAAAAACAGCGCCATCCTCACGCATAATCTCATCATATTGCCTTTCATCTACTGGACAGGCGATATGGCTATCTAACTCAACCCACCCATGACCAGGGAAGTGTTTTCCAATAGCAGCAAAACCCATTGCCTTTAACCCACCAATAAATGCTTTCGCTAAAGGCACAATCGCGTCATGGCCGCCACCAAACCCCCGATCACCTATTACCTGATTCCTCTCATAATTTATATCCAGAACAGGTGCATACGTAAGGTCAATACCCACTTGCATCAGCTCATAGGCCAGTACAATCGCTGCGGCTTCAGCAAGCTGTTCCTTGACACTGTTTGATTCAACTAGCGCACCTATTCTTCCCATGGCCGGCACTCGAGTAAAACCCTCTCTAAATCGTTGCACTCGCCCACCTTCATGATCCACCGTCATTAACAAGGACGGATTAATCTCCTTGATCTCGTCAACTAATTCCTTGAGCTGAGAAACGTTTTCAAAGTGTCGTGTAAAAAAGATGAGACCACTTAGGTTTGGGTGCTTCAGCCATTCACGCTCTTGCGCCGTCAGGCGACACCCTTGAATATCAGAAATAAAAGCTGCCTTCACTTAAGCCTCGATGATCACTGGGCACCCGATCGGGCACCATTGAAATAAGGAAATAACGTCGGTGTTTCGCATTCGAATACAACCGTGACTCAAAGGCACTCCCATGGGTTCGGAGTCTGGTGTGCCGTGAATGTATATATAGCGCGCCATGGTATCGACATTACCCAGCCGATTTTTGCCTACTTCTTGGCCACATAACCATAATATGCGCGATAGTATCCAGTCTCGATCTGGGTAAGCCTCTGCCAATTCATCAGAATAGATTTCTCCGGTAGGACGCCTTCCAATGAAAACAGCTCCAATCGCTTCACCTGCGCCAATTTTAGCCCGTACAAAATGACGACCTAAGGGTGTACACCCACTATTTTTTTGCTGGCCAACGCCGTTTAACGCGGTTGAAATAGAATAGTGAAAAACACACTGAGTACCCTCATAGGCCCTCAGCTCCTGTTTTTCAATATCAATAGAAATGTATTTATCGGCAAGAGACTCCATCGAGACCTCAAATTAGGGTAAAGCCGTTACTTTGCCCGAATCCCTGCCGCAAGGAAAGGTAAGAGATAGCGCACTACGTCTTCTTCTGTACACTTTGTATCGAAATCGTGTTCTACGATTGCTCTGAGGTTCTCCATGCTCGACAAAGTAAATGCTGCTGCCCCTAACATGAAGTGAAAACGCCAAAAACGTTCGACTGGCTGCAACTCTGGTGTTGCCTTAGCAATCAATGCCATGACCCTTTTAAACAGGCTACGATACTCTGTTTGCAAAAAACGGCGAAGATGCCCTTGCCCCTGGTTGTAGGCGAGCCCCAAGAGCCGCATGAAAATGGCAAGCCTTTCGCGATCACCCTGAGATACACTGGCCATGGCTCGAGCAACAAACCGCAGAATATCTTCAATTGACAATATCTCGCCCGGATTTTGACGCTCATGGGTATCCAAGCTGCTTTCCACAAGCTTGTAAAACGGGCCTAAAAAGCGAGCAAACACAGCCTGTATCAAGGCCTTTTTGGAGCCAAAATGGTAGTTCACTGCCGCAAGATTCACATCCGCTTTGGCCGTAATGGTACGTAGAGACGTCTCGGAGAAGCCTTTTTCTGCAAACAACTCTTCCGCTGCGTCTAAAATCCTTGTGACTGTATCGCTTTGAGCCATAAAAGAACACTTATCAATCAAACATCTGTTTCAAACATACGTTTTAGGCAAAATCATGTCAAGAAATTACATGGCAATAAGCCGACTCCCACACAAGTATATTGAATATTGGCCATAGCGCCTGCATGTCCCAGGAATGAATGCCACTCCACCTAATGAGTCTATACTGATTGTCACCCATCCGCTTGGAGAGATAACCGAAATGAGGCGATTACCATCTTATTTGTTCATCATTGCAGCCATCCATATAGCTTCAGTGACATCGCCTCAAGCCGATGCCAATCAGGAACGAAAAGCGAAGCTCTTACTAGCTCAAATCACGGGTGTACAGCAACTCGCTAAGCAAGCTCGCTTTATTCAAGCTGTTAAGCAGCAAAATGCTCAGCAACTGCCCTTGGCGACGATTAAAGAAAGAGACACGCAGTGGATCAAGAGTAATGACAGCGCCCCCCCCTAAAGGCCAGCATGACGGCAAGCGATATCGGGGCATACCTCAAAAATCTCATTCGTCACAACGCCTCAAAATACAACGAGGTCTTTCTGACGGACAGCCAAGGGGCCAATATTGCTGCATACCCTCTTACTAGTGATTACTGGCAAGGGGATGAAGATAAATTCATAAAGGCGTATGCGGATGAAAGTGGTGACATTTATATCGGTGAAATGAGATTCGACGAGAGCACTCAAACCAATGCAGTACAGATCTCAGTACCTGTGATCTACAACGGCAACGCTATTGGAGTATTGGTCATAGGAGTAAAGGTAGAGCACATCATTGCCGAAAAACTTGGGACAAGCCAGTAGCGACTCGGACTACCGGCTCACACCTCTAAAAAAACATGGATAACGTCGTTCGAACGTAATCCTCATTCTTGAATCCGTAGACCGCTTCATTATCCGAAGCTGGGGCAAACAGGCGCCCTTCTAACTCTAACGTCAAGCCATCCCACAGTCGTGTCGATGCCTCTAGGCTCAAGCTATAATCTTTGTATTCGTAATCACTGACAACACCCACCAATAGAGTGGTATCTCCGGCATCATTGGCAACCCAGCGAGTCCCCAATAGAACATCGTGTTCAAACGAGTTCAGCTCGCTTTCATCCTGTCTTGAATCGTATAAATGCTCCGCTACCCAGCCTAAATCCCAACGGGAATCAAACACACCAACCTGTGTAAATTCAAACCCCGCAACGGATGCAAAATAGGAATGGTCTTCACCTTCGACCAACCCTTGAGGCGACCTAACCACAGCAACAGCTGAGCCATCGACCAGTTGCGGCTCACCATCCCGAACAATGGCCTCCAACTTCCAAGCCCAGCCCTCATATAAATATTGAAGCTCTAGACCCAACTGAGAAATAACGGGATAGTAGGCAAAGGGAATAAATTCACTTGGCCCTAACAACTCTGCACCGACAATTGGATCACGCCCTGTACCATGAAACAGGGAGACTGCGTATTCAAAGTCATCTATATAGGTATAGTAACGGGCAGCCACATCTATATTCGTCTCAGCCTCAGAGCTTTCGTATTCAGCATCTGCCATTTCTTGCCTAAAGCCAAGTCGGGCATCTTCAGCCTGAAAGGTTCTCTCTCTGTGATACGGCAGCAGGAAGAGGTCCAAATTTCCCCAATCTCGTTCGAGCAGCAGCTGAATCATGGGCTGACCCAGTTTCTCTTCACCATCTAGACTTTCCACTGCGTCCGTTTGGTTAACAATATCCACAAGATGCCTAGACTCAGTCACGCCCCAGAAAACCTTACCTACACCTGCTTTAAGCTCAAAGTCGTCAGCCACCCAATGCCACATGAACTCACGAATATCCCCATGAGTGCGTTCGCTATCAAATTCATCCCAGCGTAGAAACGGCTTAACTGTTAAGGACTGATTACCGTCCGCCCAGGTGGTGTAATATTCAGCCCGTAGAGCAAACGAATTAGTTAACTGATAATTTCGTTCGAGCGCGTCCGCCGACTCTGTAAAGGACGTCAACTCGTAATCTAGTTGAACATCCACACTCCCTTCCTCTGCCATCAGTGCAAAGCACTGAAAGCAAAGAAGAAGAGCAGCGCCCATTCGAATTGCGTAGCTCGGTGCCATTTACTTAACTCGCTTCAAGCTGTTTTTAGAGAACTCTTTGTCATCCAGTCCCGTCTTAAAACGGTAATCCTGATAAACCAGCTTCGTTTTCTTGCCGGTTTGATGATTCGTCATCAGGCTCAAAGATGGGCGCCAAAATTTCTCTAAGTACAATTTATAGTCTTTGTTTTCTAATGTTTTCAGAAGACTCTTTTTTCGATCGTAGAAATCAATTTTAATGGCTCTGTATTCTTGCTTATCAATCCAAGCCACCTGCTTGGTATAACCTGAGTACTTATCAATAGGGTCACGCTCAACCACGAAGCAATCAACACCGTCGACCATTTCATCTTTTAGATAGCGATAATTGTATTTTTCAACTTCTTGGGAGCTAATATCTTCAAATGCGAACTCAGAACCTACAAACGGGCCGGATTTATTTCGACTTGATATTTTTTTCACTCGTTTCAGAGCAGGCAAATATAACCACTGATCATCAGGCTCCGTTTTATGAGTAAACGTTAGCATTGCAACGCCTTTCTGATCTTTCGGTGTATCAAAAACCATAAGCGACTTGTCGCCTTGCTCTGATTCAAGAGACTTTACACGCATGTCTCGCACAGACTCTTGACCCTTGGCGTTAATCAAAATCATTTTCAGGTCAACCTGCGAGTCGATATAACCCTCACCGCGCTTGTCTGCCTCAACTGCGATCGCAAGGCCTTTCTCTTCGGGTGTTTGACCCAGCACCAGCCCAGGTAATACAAGGAGCGTGGCCAATATTATTTTTTTCATGTGTATCGTCCTTATTGTTTTTTAGTTTGATTGTTATCCAGTTTCAATAGCAATGGCGGTAAAAAGAAGAAATCTACCACCAGCGCTAGCGCAATTGTTAGCGCACTCATCATGCCCATTTGAGCATTCAATGCGAAGGGACTAAACATCAGTACAGAAAATCCAGCACAAAGCACGATGGTCGTAGCTGTCAATGCTACACCTACTGTGTGAAAGGCGTAATCCACTGCCTTGAAGGCGTCATACCCCAATTCTTTTTTGGCCCGCACATATTTGGTCATAAAATGCACGGTATCATCCACAACAATACCCAGTGTCACCCCCATTACCACCGAGAGCCCTAAACCAACGTGACCATCATAAAGCGCCCAAATACCAAATCCCATCCCCGCCGGAACGAGGTTTGGTATAAGACTAATCAAACCTAGTTTAACGGACTTTATAGCCACCATAATAATAAGCGAGATCAAAAATAGAGCGCCCACCACACTACCTACCATGCTACTCACATTACGTTCGGTAATATGCGCGAACATCACCGCAGTGGATGCCCCCTCGGTAACCATATACTCAGGAGCATTTTCCTCTAACCAAGCGACCATCTTCTTATCCAATGCAATGGTCTTTACAGATGATATCTTATCAATTCTGGCAATCACTCTCGTGGACGATTTATCAACATTGATTTGATTCGTTAAATCCAAGCCATAAGGCAAAGACAATTCATATAGCAGTAAGTATTGCGCAGCCAACTCTCTTGATTCGGGTATTATGTAATAAGCCTCGTCATCGCCGTGCATAGTTCGATTTAGCCGTTTCATAACGTCAGAGATGCTATTCACGCTGCGGACTTCTGGCTGGCTGCGCAAATACTCGGTAAACCTTTCCACTACAGACAAATACTCAGGGTCGACTATTCCCATCTCCCCTACGGATTTCAAAGAGTAATTCACATCCCTCACACCGGTTAGCCGATCGTTGATCTTCTCGCTATCAGCCCGAAACTGCACTGACTCATCAAAGTACTCAATCGCATTATCATCAAACTGATTTTTCGGAACAAAAGAAATCAACAAAATAATAATGGTACTCATACCCAGCAAAAGACTTTTTCGATTACCAATAACGAAGCTTGATAGACGTGCCATTTGTCGGTTTTCACCAAATGACTCTGATACTTTCTTAGAAGGTAAAAGCATCATCTGCGCGGGCAAATAGATGATGGCAAGTAAGAATGCAGCCAAAACGCCGATGCATACAATATTACCAAGATCATGAAACGGTGGAGCATCAGAGAAATTCAACGTGAGAAAACCGATGGCAGTGGTCACACTGGTTAGTAGTACAGGCTGAAAATTAATGCGGATACTCTCAACCATCGCCGCTTGTTTAGACTCACCTTTGGCAATGCCATGGTAATAACTCATTAATATATGAATACAATCAGCGATAGCGAGCGTCATAATCATCACCGGAGCAGATAGCGTCGTCGGTGTGACTTGTGGGGATGGCCATCCAAATAGGCCCATTCCAATCGCACTAGAAAATATCACCACTGAAAATGTTGCTAAGGTCCCCCACAATCCTTTTAGTGATAAAAAAAGCAAGACAAGAATAATGACAATCATCATTGGGTAGAGCGTTTGCATGTCTAGCTTACTCGCCTCGGGGAAGGCGTTATTCGTCATCGTTACGCCCGTCATATGAAAACTGACTTCTGGAAATCGCGCTTCGAATTCAGCTACAAGATTTCGAACATAGTTCACAACTTCAGGCACTTCAGCTGCTTTATCTAAACCAGGCAAATTAACGGTAATATTGATTCCAGCAGCACGTGTATCCAGTGCTATTAGATTACCCGCTAAAGTGGGCTCGCTGAGTGCGATCAAGCCTCGTTCATTAATTTCTTGTTTAGTGAGATCTGCTGCTCCTTCAAACAATGGCTCAACAATCAGCTCATCTTCGTCTGAATAGGTGTGCTGATAATTGGTCAAGGAATCAACGCGCTTACTATATGGCACCAGCCAAGCGGCCTCGGTGAACTCTTCGATAAGACCCATGACTCGCGGGTTTAAGACCGTGCCTTCAGAGGGAATCACTGCAACCAAAATATTATCCACTTTATTATATTCGTCTTGCAGGTTTTCAAATGCGGTTAGGTGCGGATTTTCGCTCGAAAAGAACGCTCGGTAATCGGCATTTAACTTGATGAATTTGGCCCCATAGCCACTTGCCACCACAAATAACAACGTTAGCAACACCACCGTTTTGGGGTGCCGGACTAGCCACCATGTCATTCTTTCAATCATTTTGTTTATCCTTATTCTTATTTACAACCTGATCCAAAATCGTTTTTGCTTTTTCTTTTAAATAATTAATATCTCGACTGGGCTTATGATCCACAATACCCAAGCCATCTAGAAAGACATGCAAACTGGATAGAAAATAAACCTCTGGCTCATCAAAGCCGTAGCGACCTAACTCCCAACCGTTCGCCAACACATCTTGCAAACCCCATTTCATGGCCCACCAACCGAACGCCGCTGTTTTAGCCTGCTCTGGCTGAATTTCTTCACTATTAGCAAACAGCACCATGATGCGTGACAAAACCGCGTCGTCCGCTTCGTTTACTTTAACTTGAAAATCATGGGACAGCTTCGCTTGAAACTGTGGAGACTTAACCGCTGCAATAACCCCGGTTATCTCTGGCTGGCGTTGAGAATGGCTTAGAAATACGACACTCAGCTGAGCAATTTTTTCCCTAAGGCAAATGGGCTGCTCGATTATTCCGTCCATTAGCTGCGCAAGGTCATACCCACACTGCAACACCAGCTGGCAAAGCACTTCTTCTTTGCAACCAAAGTGTTGGTAGATAGTCCCCTTGGAGTAATCAGTGCGCTCTGCAATCGCCTGCATCGTCAAACCGTGCATGCCTTTCTCTGAAAGCAATGACTGCGCAACACTTAGGATCAACTGCCTACGCTGCTGAATTTCTTTTGCCTTACGGCTCATTTTTCCTGACATGCCACTTTTTATCTTTATTGTTGGCTTTTTTGACAAGGCGTCATTTTTTGACGCGACGTCAATTTAGGTCATTTATCATACTGGGTCAAATTTTAATTGCCGCTTTACAGAAGCTGGGTACTGTATATAATCACATGATGTATAAAAAAACAGACAAAGACCAATGATCAAACTAACCGCTCGCCAACAGGAAGTGCTCGATCTCATCAAGCGAACCATCGATGCCACTGGTTTCCCCCCTACTAGGGCGGAGATAGCTAAGGAACTAGGCTTCAAGAGCCCAAATGCCGCCGAAGAGCATTTGAAAGCACTGGCCCGAAAAGGCGCCATTGAAATGATCCCAGGCGCCAGTCGAGGCATACGACTGGCAGAACACGAGTCTGGTCTCCCCCTCATTGGCCGAGTAGCGGCTGGAGAGCCCATCCTGGCACAAGAACACGTTGAGCAGTACATAGACCTGCCTTCGGAGTTTTTTAAGCCCAATGCGGACTTTCTACTGGAGGTTCATGGCGACAGTATGAAAGACATTGGGATATTGGACGGTGACATGATAGCAGTCCACAAGACCAATCAAGCTCGAAATGGTCAAATCATAGTAGCCCGTGTAGGAGATGAAGTAACCGTTAAACGCTTACATAAGGAAGGCAGCATCGTCACCCTACTACCTGAAAACCAAGACTTTGCACCGATTGTTGTGGATTTAAAACACGAACCAATGGACATAGAAGGGCTATACGTGGGTGTTATCAGACAACATATTCACTAACGTCATTCAAATACAAATTGCGTCCATAAAAAAAGCACCTAAGGGTGCTTTTTTTATGGACATTATTGCTATGGCTTAATGTATGGTTTTCGATTCTAGCTCAGCAATCGTTGATGTATCTTCTACTTCCACCCCAGCTAATTCACCCACTTTACGAACACCAGCTTCAATCATAGCCTTGGCAATTTCTAAATGCTGCTCAGGGAATGACATTTTGGCATCACCAGAGAAAGAAATGCGAACAAGAGGCTCCCCTTCACCGTCACTGCGCTTCAATGCGATATCTCCATCAGACAACTCGACAATCTCAAACACAGCAGACATATCTCTAAAACCACTCATAAAACGATAAAACTAGGGAAAGGAGCGGATTGTATCACCCCAAACAGCACGCTCCAAAGGCTTTTTGGACGAAATCAGCACTCGAGATATTGCTCTCTCATGCGCTGTATTAAATTCTCTAATTCAATCAAGTAGTTACGATAGAGTACGGAGAAATCAGACTGACTAACGATCAAAGCAGTATTTTTCGAAGGCTCACCCAACCCTTGAGTAAGAACTCGCTGGTATTGAGTGGTTAACTGAGACAACCAAGAGTCTTTAGTCTCTAGCAAGATAGCTAGCTCTTTCAACTCCTGTGGTAGCTGGGCCTGCGACAGTAAATCAGATACCCATCTGAAAGGCGGTAACCCATACTGGGTGACCACTTCCTGACAAAACGCCCCCAGAGCGGAGTTAATATGAAAAAGGGCCGCTTCTTGATGGCGACGTATATCCTGCTGCCCTTCAGCGGAAGACGCTTCGTTTAACGCCTGCTTAGCAAAATACAAGGCCTGATTGGTTCTAGATACGCTCATAATTTTACTCTCACTGCCAGCGTATGTGGCAGTGACACCAACCTTCTACTCGTTAAAAATCGATTCTAAGACCAAAGTGCCCGGCCTTAACGATTTCCACATCCAAGGCCTCTTCATTAGCCTCAACAAAACGATAACCAACATACACAAGCGCCGTTGGCAAAAGTCGATATTCCACTCTCAAACCCACATCGACAAGATTTTCTGTGGAGTCAAAAGACAGCACGCTTGGTGCATAGTACATGTGAGCACCTAAACCTAAACCATTCAATTCGGGCGGCATGTAACGTGCGAAGCCACCGATGGCAAGCGCTCCACCTTCTTCCTCTTCTGCAAAATACGCATATAATTTACCGCCAATACCAATTTTAAGAGGGCTCTGAGCCGTTCTAACATCAACCGCGTTCAACCCAAGCGTGGCTAAGTTTCCATCTTCCTCGTGATGTAGAAATCCCGCCGAAACGTGCAATGGACTGCCCATTCGAGTGGCATCATACTCTAGAGCTGCCGTTTCATTGTTAATACTCAGATCCAAGGATCCACCAGCCCAAACAGCACCAGAGAAAAGCGCAACTACTGGGGCTAACAAACGCAGAATTTTCATCTAACACCTTTATAATTGTATTAATGGTTCTTTATATCAGCGGGCCATAATACGTCATGACGCATCATCCGCCTAGGCCAAATCTCAAATATCAGACACAAAAAAGGCCGAAAAATTCGGCCTTTTTTGCTTTCACTCGATTTAGCTTCCCATTAGGCTAATAAGTAACTTATTCATACGCTCTACATATCCAGCAGGGTCAGCCAATTGCGAACCTTCTGCCAACTGAGCTTGATCATAAACAACCTCAACCATCTCAGTGAAAAGAGCCTCGTCTTGCTGCCCGTCCATTTTCAGGATAAGTGGATGATCGGTATTAATCTCAAGAATACGCTTCGCTTCAGGTAAACTCTGCCCTGCCGCCTCTAGCATTCTACGCATCTGCATGCCGAGATCATCTTTACCTACCACCAAACACGCTGGTGAATCAGTTAAGCGATTGGTTAAGCGGACATCTTCCACTTTTGCACCCAGCACATCTTTTATACGTTCAACAAGGGCGCCATGCTTTTCTTGGGCCTTTTCAAGCTCTTGCTTGGTATCGTCATCTTGAAGATCGAGCTCACCTTTAGTGACATCTTCAAACGTTTTGCCTTTAAATTCACTTAAGTGTGAAATCATCCACTCGTCAACACGATCCGTTAACAATAGGACTTCAATGCCTTTCTTCCGGAAGAACTCTAAGTGAGGGCTACGCGAAGCAGTTTGGTAGTTCTCCGCAGTCAGATAGTAGATTTTATCTTGAGCCTCTTCAGTGCGCTCCAGATAGGCATCCAATGAGACCACTTGCTTTTCTGCCTCGCCTTTCGTTGAAGAAAAACGGAATAATTCAGCAATTTTCTCTTTATTGGCGTAATCATCCGCCGGCCCTTCTTTAAGAACTTGGCCAAACCCTTCCCAAAACGCTTGGTAATCCTCAGGTTGCTTGGTTGACATCTTTTTGAGCATATCCAAAATACGCTTCGTTAATGCTGTACGCATAGAAGCAATATTTCCGTTTTCCTGAAGAATCTCACGACTTACGTTCAGCGGCAGATCACTACTATCCACCACGCCTTTAATAAATCGTAAGTATGGCGGCAAGAATTGCTCCGCGTCATCCATAATGAATACACGCTGAACATAAAGCTTAAGGCCTCTAGCCGCTTCTCGATTCCACAAGTCAAACGGTGGACGCTTAGGAACATAGAGCAAACTCGTGTATTCCAGCTTACCCTCTACCTTGTTGTGAGACCAAGTTAATGGGTTCTCATAGTCGTGAGAAATATGCTTATAAAATTCGTTGTATTCGTCGTCTTGCACGTCGCTTTTACTGCGAGTCCAAAGCGCTTTAGCACTGTTTACCGACTCCCACTCCGCTTCCGCGGGCTTATCTTTTTCTTCCCCATGAAACTCTTTTTCCATTTCAACAGGGACGGCAATATGATCAGAGTACTTTTTCACTAAATTGCGCAAGCGAAATCCATCAGCAAATTCTTCCTCTCCTGCTTTGAGATGTAGAATAATGCGAGTACCTCGATCTGCCTTTTCAATACTTTCAACGGTAAAGTCGCCTTCACCACCACTGATCCAGCACACACCTTCATTAGTCGGGGAACCCGCCCTACGGGTATGTACCTCTACTTTATCAGCCACGATGAAAGAGCTGTAAAAACCAACGCCAAACTGACCGATTAAGTGCGCGTCTTTACGCTCATCACCTGACAAGCTTTCTAAGAACTGCGATGTACCTGACTTAGCAATCGTGCCAAGGTTCTGAATCACTTCCTCACGACTCATGCCAATGCCGTTATCTGATAACGTGATGGTCTTAGCGTCTTTATCAAACTCAATTTTAACTTTGAGCTCAGGATCGCCTTCGTACAGGGTATCGTTATTCAGGGCCTCAAACCGCAGCTTGTCACAGGCATCAGATGCATTGGAGATCAATTCTCGTACAAAAATTTCTTTATTGGAGTACAGAGAGTGGATCATAAGGTGAAGCATTTGCTTCACTTCGGTTTGAAAACCTAGGGTCTCTTTTTGGGTAGTTGTCATGGATAGACTCCTCAATTTTCCTTATTGCTGCCATGTCATATGTAGAAGCTTATGAGAAGTCTATATAGGGGTGGGATTTAAGAATTCAAGGGCAAATTTACCTAGCGAGAAGAAAATGTGCGCGAGCGGTGGCCACTGCCTCTTCCCGCTTCGTCTGCCAAGCATTAATAATCACATTCGCTACTCTAGAGCCCTGACGAATCACCTGGCACTCAGCGAATGTATCTCGGCCGCCACGCACCGCCCTAAGGTAGTCCAACGAGAAATCCACAATCTTTGGCATGGCGGGGGTATCCAGCATCATCAATAGGTGTAAAGCGGCCGATAGCTCCATGAATCCACCCACCACACCACCGTGAACAGCCGGCAATATTGGATTACCAATATTACTGTCATTATCAGGCAAGCGAAAAATAACGTCATTCCCAAAGCGCTGAAAGTCGAGTCCGATTAATTGAGCATAAGGCACCGCCTCCACTACCGGTCGGTAATCTTGAGTTTCATGGCCTTGGCGTACGATTTCTTCAAAGGTCATGTTCACTCTCCTTCATTTGTGTATTTGTCATCGCCAATCACCTGTTTTTGAAACTCAGGCGGTGTCATGTGGGTACCAATTCTCATAAAGGTAGCGACACAATTCGCCACAGGAGAGTCCAAGTCCCCTTGGTGCACAGTGCATCTCGTAAACACCACATTTCGACTTACACGATAGGCTTCTGCGTAGGCATAAATGGACCTACCGGGCTCCGCTGCTTGCACGTAATCCACTCGCAAATCCAAGGTCGGACATAACTCGAATTCGGGTAAAGCGTTAATTACCATCGTGCCACTGGCAGTATCCATAAGCGTCGTTAGCACGCCTCCGTGGATCACTCCTGTGCTTGGATTACCTACATGCTGCTCGCTGTAAGGAAGCTCAATCACCAAGTGCTCTTTACTGGCTTCCATGACTTTCATACCCAGCACCTGACAATGGCGTAAAGCACCTACAAACCTTTGTGCTCGACCTAGGTATGGATTCGATTCACTCATAATGCTTGTCACCTAATTGCACTCTATATAAGCATAGTCTGATTCAGGGAGGGCTTTATACCGCATTTTGCGCCACCAACCTATCATTGCCCACTGAATTAAGGGAATTAACAACCAGATTGTCAGTTATTGCCAATCCAATTCTAAGAGATACAAAAAAGCCCTCTTATAGAGGGCTTTTAAATAGGAAAATAACGAGACTTACCAGCCTGCTTTTTCTTTTAAGGCGTCGCCAATATCGGCCAAACTGCGAACGGTTTTTACCCCTGCCGCTTCAAGCGCAGCAAACTTCTCCGCAGCAGTTCCTTTACCGCCTGCGATAATGGCACCGGCATGCCCCATTCGTTTACCTGCTGGCGCGGTGACACCTGCAATATAAGAAACCACTGGCTTAGTGACGTTTTCTTTAATAAAGGCTGCCGCCTCCTCTTCCGCCGTACCACCGATTTCACCAATCATGACAATCGCCTCAGTTTTCGGGTCATCTTGGAAACGCTTGAGGATATCAATAAAGCTGGATCCAGGGATCGGATCACCGCCAATACCCACACACGTGGACTGACCAAAGCCGTAATCGGTCGTCTGCTTAACCGCTTCATAGGTGAGAGTACCTGAACGAGAAACAATCCCCACTTTACCTGGCTTGTGAATGTGACCTGGCATAATGCCTATTTTGCACTCACCAGGCGTGATAACACCTGGGCAGTTTGGACCAATTAGAGTAACGCCCAGCTCATCACATTTCACTTTACAGTACATCATGTCTAGCGTCGGGATACCCTCAGTTATACATACGATTAACTGAATGCCAGCATTAGCCGCCTCTAAAATGGAATCCTTACAAAATGGCGCAGGTACATAAATTACAGACGCTTCGGCCCCCGTTGATTCAACCGCTTCTTTTACCGTATTGAATACCGGCAAACCAAGATGTTCTGTACCGCCTTTAACCGGCGTAACACCACCCACCATTTTCGTACCGTACTCAATGGCTTGCTCGCTATGAAAGGTACCTTGAGAGCCTGTAAACCCCTGACAAATAACTTTGGTGTTTTTATTAATTAAAATGCTCATTATTTGCCTCCTGCTGCAGCGACAACCTGCTGTGCGGCATCCGTTAAACTTTTAGCAGCGATAATATCCAATCCACTCTCTGCCAGTTTTTTAGATCCAAGCTCGGCATTATTACCTTCTAAGCGAACGACCACCGGCACCTTGACGCCAACCTCTTTTACAGCGCCAATGATACCTTCGGCGATCATGTCACAACGGACGATACCACCAAAGATGTTCACGAGCACCGCTTGAACCTTGTCATCTGAGAGAATGATTTTAAACGCTTCAGCTACGCGTTCCTTAGTTGCACCACCGCCAACATCAAGGAAGTTCGCAGGGTCACCACCGTGTAGTTTAATGATGTCCATTGTCCCCATAGCTAAGCCAGCACCATTCACCATACAGCCAATGTTGCCATCCAAAGCCACGTAGTTGAGATCCCACTTGGCGGCTGCGGCTTCACGAGCGTCTTCTTGGCTTGGGTCGTGCATTTCTTGAATATCTTTATGGGCATAAAGCGCATTGCTGTCGACGTTGATCTTGGCATCGAGACAATGCAGGTCTCCATCAGTCGTGATCACTAACGGATTCACTTCAATCAGCGCTAAATCTTTTTCGAAAAACAGTTTGGATAAACCCAAGAAAATTTTAGTGAACTGACCAATCTGTTTGTCTTTTAAACCTAATTTAAAAGCAATTTCACGTGCCTGATAGGGTTGCGCGCCCGTCAAAGGATCGATTTCAGCTTTCAATATTTTTTCAGGTGTTTCATGGGCCACTTTTTCAATTTCTACACCACCTTCCGTGGATGCCATGAATACAACTCGGCGAGAAGCACGGTCTACAACAGCCCCTAAGTACAGCTCCTGATCAATATCGGTACACGCTTCCACCAAGATTTGATTGACAGGCTGGCCGTTGGCATCTGTTTGGTAAGTAACGAGATTCTTGCCTAACCATTGCTCTGCAAATGCCTTTACTTCACTTTTATCCGAAACCACTTTCACGCCGCCTGCCTTGCCACGGCCGCCCGCATGTACTTGCGCTTTAACAACCCAAGCATTACCAGGGATAGATGAAGTGGCAGCTTCCGCTTCTTGCGCCGAAGTGGCGACCACACCAAGAGACACAGGCAGACCGTATTGAGCAAAAAGCTGCTTGGCCTGATATTCATGTAGGTTCATGGGGACCTCGTTGTGCTTCCTTGAAAAGTTGTGGTGCAGAACGCACTGAGAGCGTGCACCTTATAGGATTTTGTTATAACAAAATCCTAAGCCAAAAAACACCGTTGATTGGACAACAAACTCAATCCACTACAAATGTGTTGAAATTTTCACCTGCTTTCGACAAATTGCGCAATGCTAAATCAAAAAAGCCGCGATGATCGCGGCTTTATTTTTTTAGCGTTTCTTTCGATTTGCCTTGTGTATGGCGTGATTATTCACACTCAACGCTGCCTCGTGAACCGCCTCAGAAAGGGTTGGGTGAGAAAACACCATCATACCCAAATCTTCTGCACTGGAGCCAAACTCCATTGCGATCACGACCTGCTGAACAAGATCACCAGCACTAGGACCAATGACACTCGCTCCAAGGATGCGATCCGTTTCAGCATCAGCAACAATTTTCACAAATCCGGCGGTATCGTTGGCCGCCATAGCTCGACCTACCGCAGCAAAAGGGAACATACCGACATTGTACTTTTCGCCGTCTGCTTTTAACTCGTCTTCGCTTTTACCTACCCATGCAATTTCAGGGTGCGTATAAATAACAGACGGTACACAGTCATAGTTCATTTGCGCTTTATGACCAGCAATACGCTCCGCAACCATCACGCCTTCTTCTGAAGCCTTATGGGCTAACATTGGGCCGCGCACCACGTCACCAATAGCATAAATTCCCGGTGCATCCGTTGCGCAATAGTCATTAACGAAAATAAAGCCACGCTCGTCTAGATTCACACCGGCATCCGCACTAAATAGATTTTCAGTATAGGGACGACGACCCACAGCCACGATCAACTTATCAAACGTTGCTGTTTTATCGCCTTCTGCATCGGTATAAGAAACGGTCACTTCTGAACCATTAACTTCTGTGCCCGTCACACGGGCACCAAGCAGTACTTCCATTCCCTGCTTCTTGAACTGCTTCGCAGCTTCTTTACCAACATGACCATCAACAAGATGAAGGAATTTATCTTGAGCCTCAAGTACCGTCACTTTAGACCCCAGGCGATTCCAAACACTGCCAAGCTCTAGGCCGATAACGCCAGCACCGATAACGCCCAATCTCTCTGGTGCTTCTGTAAATTCCAGCGCCCCTGTTGAATCCACTATCACACCTTCGGTCAATGGTGCGGGTGGAATCTCAACCGGTACGGAACCGGTAGCGATGATCACGTTTTCAGCTTCGAGCACTTCAACCTTGCCAGCGTGATTCGTAAACTCAACCTTCTTTCCGGCTAGCAACTTACCAAAACCTTCAAGTGGCGTAACGCCATTAGATTGAAATAAACCAGCAACCCCCTGAGTAAGGTTTTTAACGATTTGCTCTTTACGTGCGAGCATTTTACTCACATCAATGTTTACATCAGATGCCGTAATGCCGTGAATATCATAGTGATCTTTGGCCTCTTCATATTTATGAGAGGAGTCCAACAAGGCTTTAGATGGAATGCAGCCAACATTTAAGCAGGTACCACCGAAGACGCCTTTGCCCTCTTTGTTTAGCCACTTATCGATACACGCGGTCTTCAGGCCTAATTGAGCGGCCCGAATCGCTGCTACATAGCCACCAGGACCACCACCAATCACGATCACGTCAAATTTGTCTGCCATGATTTTTCCTTTATTTTGGTCTCGATACGCCCGAAGACGTATCGTTCATTATTATTTACAACCGATTAAAGCCGCTGCTTAAACATCAAGTAGCATACGTGCTGGATCTTCGAGAAGCTCCTTGATCGTCACTAGGAACTGCACAGCCTCTTTACCATCGATCATTCTGTGGTCGTATGACAAAGCAAGATACATCATTGGACGAATTTCTACCTGGCCATTTACAGCCACTGGGCGATCTTGGATCTTGTGCATGCCCAAAATGGCCGTTTGAGGTGGGTTTAGAATAGGGGTCGACATCAATGAGCCAAAAATACCGCCATTGGTAATGGTAAAGGTACCACCTTGCATTTCTTCAATACCCAGCTTGCCATCACGGGCCTTACCGGCGTAATCAACAATGCCTTTTTCGATATCCGAAAGCCCCATTGAATCAACGTCACGTAGTACCGGCACGACCAAGCCTTTCTCAGTTGACACCGCGACACCAATGTCTTGATACCCATGATATACAATATCGTTGCCATCAATCGATGCATTGACGGCAGGGAAACGCTTGAGTGCTTCTGTTGCCGCTTTAACGAAGAATGACATAAAGCCCAAACGAACACCGTTATGCTTCTTCTCAAACATATCCTTGTACTGTGCACGCAATTCCATAACCGCTTTCATATCCACTTCATTATAAGTGGTTAGCATGGCCGCATTTTGTTGTGCACTCACTAGGCGTTTCGCAATGGTCGCTCTTAGGCGAGTCATTGGAACGCGTTTTTCAGCACGTTCACCTGGGTTAAACGCAGGTAAGCTTGGCGCTGAAGGCGCAGGGGCTGGAGCTGGAGCAGGTGCAGGCGCAGGCGCTGCAGCCGGTGCCGGCGCCGCAACAGGTGCTTCAACGCCCGATTTGATGTGGTTTAATACATCTTCTTTGGTGATACGGCCATCTTTACCACTCGCAGCGACATCTGCTAAGTTGATGCCTTTCTCATCTGCTAACTTGCGTGCAGCAGGGTTCACTTTCAAATCATCAGCTGATTCAGATGCTGGCGATGCTTCAGGGGCTGCAGCTGCTGGAGCCGTGCCTGCTGCACCCTCTTCAAAGATAGCAATCACTTCAGCACTTAGAATGGTATCGCCTTCTGCTTTTAAGATTTCTTTAATGACGCCGTCATTTTGCGCCACAACCTCTAGCACCACTTTGTCCGTCTCGATATCAACTAACAGCTCGTCGCGGCTAACCGGCTCACCAGGCTGTTTGTGCCATGTGGCAATGGTGCCATCAGCTACTGACTCAGGGAAAACGGGGGCTTTAATTTCTGTGCTCATTTTAATGTCCTAATCCTGTCTACGCCTTAAAGGCCCAATGCGTCTTTAATCAATTGCTCTTGCTGCTCTAGATGCAGCGCCATGTAGCCTGCAGCTGGCGCGGCCGAAGCCTCGCGTCCGGCGTAATCTAGATACAACTTAGGATCTACCCTATGAATGACACGACGCATATGGTGCTGACTGCTGTACCACGCGCCTTGGTTCATGGGCTCCTCCTGACACCAAAAGACTTCTTTCACATTGGTGTACGCGGAAATGGCTTCAAACAGCTCATCTTCTGGGAATGGGTAAAGCTGTTCAATTCGAATAATCGCGGTATTAGCTAACTCCTCAGAGCGGCGACGATCAATCAAGTCGTAATAAACTTTACCGCTGCACAGCACGAGACGTGTAACCTCTTTCGGTTGCAATTCTTCATGCTCAGGCAACACCAAATTGAACTCACCATCACACAAATCTTCTAGCGTGCTGATCGCCTCTTTGTGACGAAGCAAGCTCTTAGGAGACATCACTACGAGCGGTTTACGCAACGGACGAATCGCTTGACGACGAAGTAAGTGGAAAATCTGAGAAGGCGTAGAAGGCACACATACCTGAATATTGTGTTCCGCACACAGCTGCAAGTATCTTTCTAAGCGAGCGGAGCTATGCTCCGGTCCCTGCCCTTCATATCCATGGGGCAATAACATCGTTAGACCACATAAGCGCGACCACTTGTGCTCACCACTGCTGATGAACTGATCCATAACCACCTGAGCACCGTTAGCGAAGTCTCCGAATTGGGCTTCCCATATCACCAACATGTTCGGCGTGGTGGTTGAGTAGCCATATTCGAAACCAAGCACAGCTTCTTCCGATAATAGCGAGTCATGGATCGTAAATTTAGGCTGATCGTCACTCAGGTTTTGCAGTGAACAATACGAAGACCCATCTTTCTGATTGTGTAGCACAGCATGTCGGTGAGAGAACGTACCGCGACCCACGTCTTGACCTGTTAACCTAACGGGATAACCTTCGTCGAGCAAGGTCGCATAAGCCATCGTTTCAGCAAAACCCCAGTTTATAGGCAACGCACCAGCGGCCATTTTACGGCGGTCTTCAAGAATCTTTTGAACTTGACGCTGAACTTGAAAGCCCTCAGGTACATCCTGCATTTGGTTTGCAAGCTCTTGTAAGCGCTTCAAATCACATGTAGTTGGCGCAGTACAAGTGCTGTCCAGCCCTAGGTAAGGCGACCAATCAACAAACATCTGGCTGTTGGGCTCTGTCACCAAACTTTTTACCACGTGCTTACCCGCTTCAAGCGCACTACGGTAATCCTCTTCCATTTTCTTAATATCTTCTGGAAGCACTTCACCCCGATTTTCAAGGGTTTCCGCATACAGGCTTCGAGTTGTCTTCAGACTCTTAATAACCTTGTACATCAACGGCTGAGTTGCAGAGGGCTCATCGGCCTCATTGTGGCCGCGACGGCGATAACATACCAAATCGATGACGACGTCTTTCTTGAACTCATTTCGATAGTCCACTGCCAATTGCGTCACAAACAATACCGCTTCTGGATCATCGCCATTAACGTGAAGTATGGGAGCCTGAACCATCTTAGCCACGTCTGTGGCATATTCCGTCGAACGCACGTCTTCACGTTTGTTTGTGGTGAAGCCTACTTGGTTGTTCACAACAATGTGGATCGTGCCACCCGTCTTATAACCGCGAGTCTGGGACATTTGGAAGGTTTCCATCACAACACCCTGACCTGCAAAGGCAGAGTCACCGTGAATGGATACGGGGACAACGGTCTCGCCCTCTGTGTCACCACGACGATCTTGACGAGCGCGCACAGAACCCTCAACCACTGGAGATACAATTTCTAAGTGAGATGGGTTAAACGCCAAGGCTAGGTGCACTTCACCACCCGGAGTTAATACGTTTGACGAGAAGCCTTGGTGATACTTAACGTCACCAGAATGGTCGAACGACGCCTTACCATCAAACTCATCAAACAAATCGGCAGGTGCCTTACCGAGTGTGTTAATCAATACATTTAGGCGTCCACGGTGTGCCATACCGATCACTATTTCTTTGGCACCATAGGTTCCGCAACGCTGTATCAATTCATCCATAAGGGGAATAAGGGATTCTCCCCCTTCTAATCCAAAACGTTTGACACCTGGATACTTTGACCCTAAATACTTTTCTAGCCCTTCCGCGGCGGTAAGACGCTCCAACAAATGTTTCTTAGCTTCACCGCTGTATTCAGGCTTTGCACGCACACTTTCGATGCGTTGCTGAAACCAACGCTTCTCGGCTGTATCAACAATGTGCATATACTCAGCGCCAATGGACTGACAATAGGTCGTCTCTAAAGCAGACACAATTTCGGATAATGTCGCTTCTTCTTTACCGATAAAAAGCGACCCCGTCTGAAACACGGAGTCCATGTCAGCTTCCGATAACTCGTGAAAGCGTAAATCTAAGTCAGGCACCTGCTCTCGTTCCATGATGCCAAGTGGATCGAGTTTGGCATGCTGATGACCCCTGAAACGGTACGCATTGATTAGTTGAAACACTCTCAGCTGCTTTTGATCGTAACCACTAGATACTTGGCTCTGAGTCGTCGAACCGCCCGCAAATCGGCGCTGATTCTTAGAAATCAGTAAAAACTGCTCTTTAACTGGGGTATGGGGAATATCGTGGGACTCGCCCCCTTCGCTTCTCGGAAGAGTGCTGAAGTAACTTCTCCACTGCTCAGGAACTGAGTTTGGATCCGTCAGGTATCGTTCGTATAATTCTTCTATGTAAGCTACATTTCCCCCAGATAGCTGAGACGAGCTCCATAGCTGCTCCATTGAGCTTTCGTGCATGATTAAACCACCTTAATTTAATAAAGGGACACTGTCGCCAAAATTTCCCTGCAGTGGATAGGCAGATGACCGGGTGAGGTCTGAAATTTTCGAATCAGTACGGGGGTTACCCGTTTCCCATATATACTTAATAACAGCCTAGCAAATATGATGCTAGTGGGCCTATTTTTTATATTTTTTGTGCATCAAGAGTAAGATGCATTCAAATAGCACGCCATGAATAAATAGAGGGGCTAATGCCCCTCTATTATTATTTAGATCTCACGCGACAACAGCATGTTGCGAATATGTCCGATTGCTCGGGTTGGGTTCAACCCTTTTGGACATACATTGACGCAGTTCATAATACCGCGGCAACGGAACACACTGAATGGATCGTCTAGACCCGCTAAACGCTCCTGAGTGGCAGTATCACGGCTGTCTGCCAAGAAGCGATAGGCTTGCAACAAACCCGCTGGTCCAATGAACTTATCTGGGTTCCACCAGAAAGAAGGACAAGAAGTTGAACAACAAGCACATAGGATACACTCGTACAGACCGTCTAGCTTCTCACGCTCTTCTGGAGACTGAAGACGCTCGATGGCCGGTGCAGGCGTATTGTTTTGAAGGAAAGGCTTCACCTTTTCAAACTGCTGATAGAACATGGTCATATCAATAACCAAGTCACGAATCACAGGTAGACCTGGCAGAGGACGCAATACCAATTTATTACCCTTAACACTCTCTGATAAAGGTGTCACACAGGCTAGGCCGTTTTTGCCATTGATATTTAGACCATCTGAACCACACACACCTTCACGGCATGAGCGACGATAGGCCAAAGTAGGGTCTTGCTCTTTAACAAGAGCTAAAACGTCGAGCACCATCAAGTCTTTACCGCCAGTATCGACTTGGTAATCTTTCATGTAAGGCGCAGAATCCGTTTCCGGGTTGTAACGATATACGCTAACTTGCAACATAATCTCTCTCCCCCACTCTCTTAGTATTTACGTTCTTTAGGTGGGAATGGGTCCATTGTCTTCGGCGCGAAGTTCACGGCACGCTTGCCGATAGTCTTCGTTTGAGGGAAGTACAATGAGTGACACAACCAGTTTTCATCATCACGCTCAGTAAAATCGTTACGAGCATGGGCACCACGAGACTCTTTACGCTCTTCTGCGGCAATAGCCGTTGCCAAAGCCACCTCATAAAGGTTATCAAGTTCTAGTGCTTCGATTCGAGCCGTATTGAACGCCGCCGACTTATCTTCTAGGTAAGTGTTGTTAACACGCTCACCGATCTCTTTCAGCATCTCAAGACCTTTCTGCATGGCTTCACCTTCGCGGAATACACCGAAGTAAAGCTGCATACACTTCTGTAGATCTTTACGAACTTCTGCAACGCTTTCACCAGAGGTTGAGTTGTTTAGACGGTTCAAACGAGCCATTGCGCGTTCGATGTCTTCATCGCGAGCGTCAACTGAATCGAAACCTTGCTTGAAGCTCTCTTCAATTTGAAGGCCACAAGCGCGACCAAATACAACCAAGTCAAGTAGTGAGTTACCACCAAGACGGTTAGCACCGTGTACAGATACACACGCAGCTTCACCAGCGGCATACAAGCCTTCAACGATTTTGTCGTTGCCGTTTTCGTCTTGGGTAATGGCTTGACCACCGATATTAGTCGGTACACCACCCATCATATAGTGACAAGTAGGTACAACTGGAATTGGCTCTTTAACTGGGTCAGCGTGAGCAAACGTACGAGACAGCTCAAGAATACCAGGCAGTTTCGCGTTTAGGGTTTCTTCACCTAGGTGATCAAGCTTCAAGAATACGTGGTCGGCTTCTGGGCCACAGCCACGACCTTCAAGAATTTCCATAACCATAGAACGAGCCACAACGTCACGACCTGCAAGGTCTTTCGCGTTCGGAGCATAGCGCTCCATGAAACGTTCACCGTCTTTATTGATTAGGTAACCACCTTCACCGCGACAACCTTCGGTTACCAGAACACCAGCACCTGCGATACCTGTTGGGTGGAACTGCCACATTTCCATGTCCTGAGCAGGAACACCGGCACGTAGCGCCATCCCCATACCGTCACCAGTATTAATAAGGGCATTAGTAGTAGACTGATAGATACGGCCTGCACCACCCGTCGCAAGAACAGTTGCCTTGGCTTTGATGTAGACAGTTTCACCGGTTTCGATGCAAATAGCGATAACACCCGCCACCTGATCTTTTTCATTTTTAACTAGGTCGACAGCGTACCATTCGTTCAGGAACGTAGTACCACCTTTGATGTTACCTTGATAAAGAGCGTGCAATAGCGCGTGTCCAGTACGGTCAGCCGCGGCACACGTACGAGCAGCCTGACCACCCTCACCAAAGTTTTTAGATTGCCCACCGAAAGGACGCTGATAAATACGACCCTCTTCAGTACGAGAGAAAGGCAGACCCATGTGATCAAGCTCAAATACGGCTTGAGGGCCTACTTTACACATGTATTCGATAGCGTCTTGGTCACCAATGTAGTCAGAACCTTTAACGGTATCGTACATATGCCAACGCCAGTCGTCGTTAGGATCTGCAGATGCGATAGCACAAGTAATACCGCCTTGCGCAGATACTGTGTGAGAACGAGTAGGGAATACTTTTGTTACACAGGCGGTTTTAATACCAGACTCTGTTAACTGCAGTGCGGCACGCATACCTGCACCACCACCACCGATTACGATGGCGTCATAAGACATTGTGCGAATACTAGTTGCCATTGCTTAAACACCCCAAATAATTTCAATGCCCCAAACGAAATACACAAAAATCGCTAGGAAACAAACAAGTTGGAAAACGAAACGAAGAGCCACAGGCTTAAAGTAGTCAGTCGCAATAGTCCACATACCGATCCATGCGTGCGCTACAGTCGATATCAATGCCAACAAAGAAAAGATGCGAACCGCTGTACAAGAAAAGAACTCTTTCCACTGAGCGTACTCAAGAGCTGGATTGGCTAGCAAGTAGCCCACAATAAACACGGCATATGCTGCCAACACGACGGCAGAAAAACGTTGGATAATCCAGTCAGACAAACCACTACGACTGAAATTTGTAACACTTACGCCCATACCCAAACCCCCGCAAGGACAACTAGAACAGCAGAAGCGATAATCGTAAAGATAGCTGCATATAGTCCGCTCTCTTTCGTTTCGCCGATGCCAAGATCCATTAGAAGATGCTTAATGCCCGCTACAAAATGATAAGCCAATGCTGATAGCAAGCCCCAAGTGATAAAACTACCAAAACCGGTAGTCACTGCTTTTTTCGTTGCTGCAAAACCCTCAGCAGACTCAAGAGAGCTACTCAGTGCAAACAAAAGGAAAATTATGCCTACAAACAAAATCACGCCGGCGACACGGTGTGTGATTGAAGTTAATGCAGGTAAAGGAAAACTGAACTTAGTCAGATCTAGATTTATAGGTCGTTGTTGATTCACGGTTCTCTACACTCTCTCTCACGCCTCAAAATAAAGCGAGCTTATGTGGGCAGGCTCAATTGTTGTGCAATTTTTCTAATTAAATTGCGAACTTACGCGCCTTTTCAGTGCCTTCGCAAACGCGCCGAATTATAGACACAGAGTCACTTAAATACAAACTGGCGTCTAATGATAATTTCAATTACTTATGGTCATTTACGAGCTCCCACTAATAATAGATCAAACTTTAACCAAATGAGCTAAACTTCTACCAAAGTTCAATGGGTCAATAATTGACAATCAATATTTTGGCTCTATAGTTGGCCGTCTTTGCAACGGTACAGAGTCACAATTGGCTCGACAAAGTAAGGAATTCTCCGGGAATTCTAGTATCAGAAATAGCAGACAGGAGGCCATTTATGGCTGACAAAAAAGCGCAGTTATCTATTGACGGCTTAGACGAAACATTAGAACTGCCTATTTATGAAGGCACTATTGGCCCAGACGTAATCGACGTTCGCAGCCTAGTTGCCAAAGGCAAATTCACCTACGACCCAGGCTTTGTTTCCACAGCCTCATGCGAATCCAAAATCACCTATATTGATGGCGGTAAAGGCATCCTTCTTCACCGCGGCTACCCAATTGAACAATTGGCTGCCAAGAGTGACTTCCTAGAGACTTCCTACCTACTTTTGCACGGCGAGCTTCCTAACGCCGAAGAAAAAGCAAAATTTGTAGACACCATTGGCAAACACACCATGGTTAATGAGCAGCTAGTGAGCTTTTTCAAAGGCTTCCGCCGCGACGCTCACCCAATGGCCGTCATGTGTGGTGTTGTAGGCGCCCTATCTGCGTTCTACCATGACTCTCTGGATATCAACGACGCCAAGCATCGTGAAATTGCCGCACATCGCCTAATCGCGAAGATGCCTACCATCGCAGCTATGGTATACAAGTACAACATCGGCCAGCCGTTCATGTACCCTAAAAACGACCTTAGCTACTCTGCTAACTTCCTTCACATGATGTTCAACACACCTGCTGAAGAGAAGCCAATCAGCCCTGTTCTTGAGAACGCAATGGATAAAATCTTCCTATTGCACGCCGATCACGAACAAAATGCCTCTACCTCTACCGTACGCATGGCTGGCTCCACTGGCGCCAACCCATTCGCATGTATCGCAGCAGGTATCGCAGCTCTTTGGGGCCCTGCGCACGGCGGTGCAAACGAAGCCGTATTAAAAATGCTCGACGAAATCGGCGATGAAAGCCGCATCGATGAATTCCTAGCCAAAGCGAAAGACAAGAACGACCCGTTCCGCCTAATGGGCTTCGGTCACCGCGTATATAAGAGCTATGACCCTCGTGCAGTAGAAATGAAGAAGTGTTGCGATGACGTTCTTGCCGAAGTAGGCCTAGAAGACGATCCACAACTTAAAATGGCTATGAAGCTTGAGAAAATCGCCCTAGAGGACGAATACTTCAAGTCTCGCGGCCTATATCCAAACGTAGACTTCTACTCTGGCATCATCCTTAAAGCAATCGGCATCCCAACAGAACTATTCACTGTTATCTTTGCCACAGGCCGTACACCCGGCTGGATTGCCCACTGGAACGAAATGATTGGCGGCGACTATCGTATCGCGCGTCCTCGCCAGCTATACACTGGTCCTACGAAACGCGATTACCCAGAGTAATCCAACCTCGAGACCAGACAGAGCCGCCTGATTACGATCAGTGCGGCTTTTTTTATGCATATCGCCCCACTTTAGCCAAAAGAATTAACACATGAAAATTGCCTTCCTTGGCCTCGGAACCATGGGCGCCCCCATGGCTCAACACCTAACTAACGCAGGCCACGAACTCTATGTATTCAATCGCACATCAAGCAAAGCCGACAAATGGATTCGCACCAATCCAAACAATCACCTTTGCTTTAGCCCCTCTGAAGCCTGCCAAGAAGTCGACTGCCTAATCTTGTGTGCCGGCAATGACGAAAGCGTCAGAGAGCTGCTATTTGGAGATCGCGGCGCCTCAAAAACCTTAAAACAAGGCACCATCGTTATCGATCACACCACCACGAGCGCCGACCTCGCTAAAGAGATGCACAAGAGGTTAAACGACCTACAGATTGATTACGTGGACGCACCGGTATCCGGCGGCCAACAAGGGGCCATCAACGGCCAACTCACCATTATGTGTGGCGGCGACAAGCCTGCTGCCCAGCGCTGCGAAGGCATCTGCCAACCCTACACAAAAGGCTTCAGCCACATGGGCGCAATCGGCAACGGACAAACCACGAAAATGGTCAATCAAATTTGCGTAGCCGGAGTTGTCCAAGGCCTGGCCGAAGGTATTCACTTCGCTCAGCAAAACGAGCTAGACGTAGAACAGGTCATGACCCTTATCGCGGGCGGCGCAGCGGGGTCCTGGCAAATGGTCAATCGCCACAAAACCATGGCCGAAGACAGGTACGACCACGGGTTTGCGATCGATCTCATGCGCAAGGACCTAGGCATCTGCCTAGACAACGCTAGAAAGAACCAGATCAATCTACCCATAACCGCTCTCATCGACCAATTTTACTGCGAACTTCAAAACCAAGGCGAGGGACAGTCAGACACCTCAGTACTCCTTAAGCGCCTTCAAAAAAAGGCCTAAACTAAACAGGGTCATGTTTTTCTACTAACCTTATGATGTAACAAGGATGAGAATACATGACCCCGACAGCCAACATACTGATTGTTGATGACTCTGAAGCCATCAGACTTGTGCTTAGCGACATGCTCACAGAATACACAAGCGGTGCGATCAAACCTTTTTCAAATGCACTTGCAGCACTTACCCACACACAAGAAAGCCAACCCGACCTAATCTTTGTTGACCTAAACATGCCTGACATGGATGGAATGGAACTCATTAGAGAGCTTGGCAGCATGGGCTTTCAAGGCGGTGTGATCATAGCCTCAGGTGTAGATGAACGTATCATTAAACTAGCCTCAGACATCGCCAAACAAAACCTAGTCCACCTAATCGCCTCCCTGATCAAACCCATTACTCGCGAACACCTAAAAGCATGCATGGACAAGTTCGCATGCTTTCAACAACACCGCCACGTAGCCGAAAACCCACTCAAACAACAGGAGATAGATCAAGCCATCAACGAAATGAAACTACTCCCGTACTACCAACCCAAAATCAACACGGCCTCCAACAAGATCCTAGGATTCGAATTACTCGCACGCATCGACTCACCCACCCTGGGCGGAATCATCCCTCCATCGCGATTTATTCGAGTAGCCGAAGACAACAACCTAATCGATAAGCTCACGTACACCCTGTTAAACCAGGCACTAAAGGACTTCACAGAGCTACGCTCACTTAGCCTAAGCCACGTAAGCCTGGCGTTCAATCTAAGCCCCGTTCAACTGGAAAACCTAGACACACCGAGAATTTTGGACGAACTCGTAAACCACCATAAAATAAAACCCAAAGACCTCGTCATTGAAGTGACAGAAGAGTACGCACTTAGATCAGCCAACCAACTCGAAACACTAAACCGCCTAAGACTAAAAGGCTATGGCGTCGCTCTTGATGATTTCGGAACAGGATTCACCAACATCAACCAACTGCTCAACCTCCCCTTCAGCGAAATCAAAATTGATCAAAATCTCATTAGCAATATTCATCACGACCATTTCTCTCAAGTCATCACCAAAACCATATGCGAAATCTGTAAGAATTTAGATATTGATTTGGTTGCCGAAGGAATCGAACAAATTGAAGAGCTCGAATGCCTGCACAGCATTAGCAAGCAAATTTTCACTCAGGGTTATCTCATCTCGAAACCCAAACCCCTAAGCGAAATAAAACGCTGGATCAAAAGCCTCAACAACTCAAACACCCTCAGCCACTAGAATCTTGTCTCGCAAAACCAACCAGCAGAAAGACTCAAAGATTCAGGCGCAGCACCAAACAAGCATTCAAAACAAGAGAGTATTTGGAAAAAGAAAACAGGAGAAATCAAAGGCAATCAAAGCACTCGCTTTCGAGCCAGGCGAGACAACGAAAAGCCGTTACATCAACGAAGAATCAAGCAAACCCAAAAGGAACAAGCTGCGACAAGAGATTATTTCTAAAGTAATTTTACATTTAAACTGGAAGTTTAAATGGTGCGGAGGGAGAGACTCGAACTCTCACACCTTGCGGCACCAGAACCTAAATCTGGCGTGTCTACCAATTTCACCACCCCCGCACATCGAGGACAACCTATAATAGGCCGTTAAAGTAGATCAAGTTTATAGCTCTTCAGCTTAATTTACACCAACTATTAGCCAATGTAATAAATGGTGCGGAAGGAGAGACTCGAACTCTCACGCCGTGAAGCACTGGAACCTAAATCCAGCGTGTCTACCAATTTCACCACTTCCGCAAATGGGGTGACCGAAGGGGATCGAACCCTCGACCACAGGAATCACAATCCTGCGCTCTACCAACTGAGCTACGGTCACCATCACATCTTTTGCCTAGATATTTTAGCCTAGAGTTGGCACGCCCGACAGGAATCGAACCTGTAACCCTCGGCTTAGAAGGCCGATGCTCTATCCGATTGAGCTACGGGCGCTTCATCTAGTGTCTAGTCTAATGACCAGTTCAAAAGATCTCAGCCACTTCTGGCTGACACCTGATGAGGAGTGCTCACCAAGTGGATGCGCATATTACGGATGAACCCCACTATCGTCAATACTTTTTTAAATTTTTTTTATATAAAACAAGAAGTTCCATGTTTTTGCTGCTTTACTTTGTATTCCGTTCAAAGCATGAGAAAATTAGGCCAGTTTCATATTTTCACTTTAGGACGCTCATGACCGCTCAGAAAATCGACGGCAACGCTGTCAGTCAGCAACTCAAAGACAATGTCGCTTTACAAATCAGCCGCCGCATTGAGGCTGGTAAGCGCGCCCCTGGACTCGCTGTTGTACTCGTGGGCAGCGATCCGGCCAGCCAAGTCTACGTAGGTAAAAAACGTCAAGCCTGTGAGGCCATCGGCATTGAAAGCGTAGCTCATGACCTACCTAGCGACACTGAAGAAAGCACCTTACTCACCTTGATAGATGAACTAAATGCCGACCCTTCCGTCGATGGCATTCTTGTTCAGCTGCCACTGCCAGCCCACCTTGATAGCACCAAAGTCCTTGAAAGAATCGACCCCCTAAAAGACGTAGATGGCTTTCACCCCTATAACGTTGGCCGACTAGCCCAAAGAATACCAACTCTGCGCTCCTGTACTCCAGCGGGCATCATGACCCTACTGAAACATTACAACCTCAACGTAAAGGGCAAGCATGCCGTTATCGTAGGCGCATCCAATATTGTCGGCCGCCCAATGTGTATGGAGCTACTATTAGCAGGTGCTACCACCACGGTCTGCCATCGATTCACTCAAGACCTAAAGCATCACGTATCTCAAGCAGACTTGTTGATCGTCGCTGTCGGCAAACCCGGTATTGTAGACGCGAGCTGGATTAAGCCAGGTGCTATCGTGATCGATGTGGCGATTAATCGCCTAGAATCAGGCAAATTGGTCGGCGATCTTGATTTCGAGAAAGCCGCCGAGAAAGCCAGCTTCATCACGCCAGTCCCTGGTGGTGTGGGCCCAATGACGGTCGCCACACTCATGGAGAACACGCTATACGCTTGTGAAAACTTTCATGACAATTAAAAAAAGGCGCTTCAAGCGCCTTTTTTTATACTCCAATCACAATCATCCTAGTGGGTATAGGCCGACCGCCTGACGGACTCTCTCCATACGCGATTGACTCTCCTCACGAGCCTTACGAGCGCCTTCTTGCAGGATATCCTCGATGTCTTTCGGCCTATCCATAAGATCAAAGTATCGTTCGCGGGACTCAGCTATCTCGGTGTTCACCAACTCAAACAATTTCTTCTTGGCATCCCCCCAACCTATCCCTTGTTCGAATGCCTCACGCATTTCGACCGCTTGCTGCTCACTCGCGAAGGCCTTCCAAATCTGGAATACCGTTGAAGTATCTGGGTCTTTTGGTTCACCAGGCTCAAGTAGATTGGTCACGATCTTGTTAATACCCTTTTTGAGCTGCTTTTCTGTACTAAACAGAGGAATCGTATTGTTATAGCTCTTACTCATTTTGCGGCCATCCAACCCTTGAAGGACCGCGACGTTATCCTCAACCTTATAATCAGGTAAAACCATGATCGGATCGGATTTTTTACAATAAATATGATTAAAGCGTTGCGCAATATCGCGAGCCATCTCTACGTGCTGGATCTGATCCTTACCAACAGGCACCTCATGAGCGCCAAACATCAAAATGTCCGCTGCCATTAAAACCGGATAACTAAATAGCCCCATGGTAATAGCCTTGTCAGCGTCCTCACCTTCTTCGATATTTGCGTCGACTGCCGCTTTATATGCATGCGCACGGTTCATAAGCCCCTTGGCGCAAACGCAATTTAATGTCCAAGTCAGTTCTGTAATTTCTCGAATATCTGACTGGCGATAAAAAACCGCTTTATCCGTATCCAAACCTAAAGCCAACCAGGTTGCCGCAATCTCTTTACCTGACTGATGAACAGCTTGTGGATCCTGGCTTTTAATAAGCGCATGCAGGTCCGCCAAAAAGAAAAACGAATCGCTTTCCGATTCACGACTTGCCTCAATGGCCGGACGAATCGCCCCAACATAGTTACCTAAATGAGGCGTTCCAGTGGTAGTAATCCCTGTTAAGACTCGTTTACGACCCATAAATTTAATACACCTTAATTTACTTTTAATTTTTACGTCAACGTACGCTCAGCGTATAACCCAACGCCAAGCGACCAAAGCACCGATGAACGCGGACAAACCAGAAGCCACTAGCATCGTCACCCCTTGGTCAATTCCCCACAAATACCCAGAGAGAATCGCACCAACAGCCCCGCCGGCGCCATAGGTTAGACTCGAAAACAACGCCTGCCCCTGCCCTTGATGACGCCCCTGAAAATAGCGATGAATGTAGTGCATGGAAACAGCGTGCATTGTACCGAAAGTAGCCGCATGCAACAGCTGTAGCACCAACAATACGGCTAAATGCCCAGCAAGATACGCCGTAGCGCTCCACCGTATAGCCGCCAAGATGAGGCTCAATATGAGAACATGGCGATAGGAAACTTGAGCAAATATTCTATGGGCAACCATAAACACCGCCACCTCGGCTAAGACGCCCACAGCCCAAAGTAGGCCAATCATCGATTTGCTATAACCGACTTCCGCTAAAAATAAGCTAAAGAACGTGTAATAAGCACCGTGACTCACCTGCATCAAGAAAGCTGCGACCAAAAATGCGATGACGTGAGGTCTCATGACGAGGTTCAAAAAACCGGCTCCGGCATCATTGTCATGAGCCAACTCTGAGCCCTGTATAGTCAAACTACTAACAAATATGGCTCCCAAGAGGATCAACATAAACACAGGAAGTGTCAGCACGCTCAAATAATCAAACAGGATACCCAGCAACACCACAAACGCGACAAAACCAATTGAGCCCCAGATTCGTATTTTGGAATAATCATCCGTGCGATCTCTCAAATAATTCAAAGTCACCACTTCGAATTGGGGCAAAACGGCGGCCCAAAAGAATCCATAGCCCACCATGATAAGCGCCATTAGCCAAAATTCACTGACCCAAAATATGTTCACAAAGATGAGAGCACACATGAGACACCCGAGGCGTAACAAGGCCATGCGCCTGCCAGTGTAGTCGCCCAAAGCCCCCCAAACGTTAGGTGCTAAGATTCGAACCAAACCAAACAGCGCCATGAGCTCACCGATCGCCTGAGCATCAAACCCTCGGGCATCAAGAAACAACCCCCAGTACGGAGATATGCATCCTAGCAGTGCAAAATAGAAGAAATAAAAAGAAGAGAGCCGCCAGTAAGGCACTGTCGACTCATGAGACTGGGCATCCATTGAACGCGATGAATCCATCATCAGACCTCGCGCTCACGCGCCCCCGGCAAAATTATTCGGCTTGAGAAGGAATGATCGGTGTCTGACATACCACGTCGGCATTTTGACCACGATGGCGCAAATAATGATCAGCTAAAACCAACGCCATCATCGCCTCCGCTATTGGTGTCGCTCGAATTCCAACACAAGGGTCATGGCGACCCTTAGTAATTAAGTCCGTCGCATTACCGTCCACATCGATCGTACGACCCGGCACCGTAATACTGGATGTTGGCTTTAATGCGATGTGTGCCACGATGTCTTGGCCACTACTAATACCACCAACAACCCCACCGGCATGATTCGAAAGGTACCCATTAGGGGTCATCTCATCACGATGCTCAGACCCTTTCTGCTCAACCACGTCGAAGCCATCACCCACTTCCACACCCTTCACAGCGTTGATACTCATGAGAGCGTGAGCCAAGTCAGCATCTAAGCGATCAAAAATTGGCTCACCTAGCCCGGGCTGAACCCCCGTGGCCACGACCGTGATTTTTGCTCCAATTGAATCCCCCTCTTTGCGAAGCGCATTCATATAGGCTTCCATCTCAGGAACCTTGCTGGCATCTGGACAAAAGAATGGGTTTTGACGAACCTGATCCCATTCAAACTTCGACAAATCAGCCTTTACAGGGCCGAGCTGCGAAAGATAGCCACGAACTTCAATGCCTTTAGATGCTAGAAATTTTTTAGCAATGGCACCTGCTGCAACTCGCATAGCCGTTTCACGGGCGCTGGATCGACCACCACCGCGATAGTCTCGAAAACCGTATTTTTGGGTGTAGCCGTAATCCGCATGTGCAGGACGGAACTTTTGCGCGATATCGCCATAGTCTTTAGAGCGCTGGTCGGTATTTTCAATTAGCATACCAATTGGCGTGCCCGTCGTTTTACCCTCAAACACCCCAGACAGGATCTTCACCTGATCAGGCTCACGACGCTGAGTCGTAAACTTCGATGTCCCCGGCTTGCGCAAATCCAGCTCTACCTGAATTTCCTCTTCACTGATTTCAATCCCTGGCGGGCATCCATCGAGAATACAGCCAAGGGCTTTACCATGGCTTTCGCCAAAGGTGGTGACTGCAAACAGCTTTCCGAATGTGTTTCCTGACATGGCGTTACTGCTATCTCAAACCTAAAATTGGCGGGATTATATCACTATTCCCATGAAGATTGGGGAGTAATCCCATTGAACGGCGGGCTAATTTTCAGCGAAATACTGCTGCAGCTCTTCTTTCTTAAACACAAAGACACCATCGCCCCCTTGCTCAAAAGTGAGCCATTGGAAAGGAATCCCCGGAAACGCTTCTTCCATATGAATCCAAGAGTTACCCACCTCAACAACCAAGACACCCTCATCGTTAAGGTATTTTGCCGCCTCAGTTAAGATTCGACGCGTGATATCTAACCCGTCGACACCGCTTCCTAACCCCATTTCTGGCTCATGGTGATACTCGGCCGGCATATCAGCTAGGTCCTCTGCATCCACATAAGGCGGGTTTGCTAAGATTAAGTCATAACCTGGAGCCAGCGCCTCGAACAAATCCGACTCAATCGCAGCTACTTGATGCCAAAGGTTGTGGCGATCAATATTGATTTCTGCCACATCCAAGGCATCACGAGACAAGTCTGCTAAATCGACCTGGGCGTCAGGGAAAGCCTGCAAAGCGGCGATACCAATGCAACCGCTGCCACAACACAAGTCCAACAATCGATCAACGGATCGCCCTTCAAACCAAGATGGTAAGTATTGGTGAATGACCTCAGCTAACGGTGAGCGAGGCACCAGCACCCGCTCATCCACATAAAACGGCAACCCCGCAAACCATGCCTGATTGATCAAGTAAGCAACCGGAATTCGCTCATTCACCCTTCGCTCAATACGCTGAGCAAGTATGTGCTTTTCGTCAGAAATCAACCGACACAAAGCCTGTTCCTTAGAAATATCAAACGGCATATGCAGGCTGGCGGTCACTAGCAACATAGCCTCATCCCAAGGATTATCAGTGCCATGACCAAAATACAATTCATTGCGCTCGAACTCACTGGCAGCAAACCGAACCCAGTCCAAAATGGTGTGAAGCTGCTCTATCGCTTGCTCATATCGATTCACGGTACAACCACCCTATTAAAATTTGGCGGGATTCTACGGAGATCCCTAGAATTCAGCAAGACGCTACAGCTGCCCATAAGTATTAGCTTCTGATCGCTCAAACCCTTCGATGGCCCGCTGCGCGATTTTATAACCCAAGTCAATGAGCTCGTCCGCCTTGTAAAACTCATATATCCTCGCACAATCCTTGGGTACTCGAATGAGCAAATCAGGCCGATAGCCTGCAATCTTGTACTGAGTCAAAGAGGCCTGCATGGTTTCAAACATTTGATACATGACACCCAACTTGCCTAAATTGGCGTTAAACACGGCTTCGGCCCCCTCTTCTTTTTCAAACAAACTAGCCGCTTTCGCCTTAAGTGAGTCCAGCCAACTGACTCGATCGGCCTCATGCTCAACCTCTTCTTCCCGTGTAACGACACTTGGCCCACCGGGCAACGGCACCTCAGCACTGAGATCTACCGCAAAAATCGCATCAGCATGCACACTCACACTCGCAGCGATAGGCAGTGGATTGAGCACACCACCATCCACTAATACTCGATTACCAGACACCACAGGTAGAATAAGGGAAGGAATTGCGCAAGATGCACGGATAGCATGTTCGATAGAGCCAGAGCTAAACCAAACCTCTTTTTGATTCGTAAGGTCAGTAGCTACCGCAGTATAAGGTAAGTTCAAATCCTCGATTTTCATCCCATTTAGGATTTCCGATACTTTTTTAAAGACCTTATCGCCACGAATCGCACCGTCACTCAATAAGCTAAAATCCACCAGCTTAATCACTTCAAGGTAACTCAGGGAGCGGGCCCATTCTTCTAACTCGTCAAGTTTACCTGCGGCATAGAAACCGCCGACCAGCGCCCCCATCGAACAGCCAGAAACCCCTTTAATCTCATAGCCTGCCTCTTCGAGTGCCCGGATCACACCGATATGTGCGTAGCCACGAGCGCCACCGCTACCGAGCACTAATGAAACCGTTTTTTTCTTAGACATTTTCACCACCGAAACCAAACTATTTGAGTTCAACTAACTCAACACGGTCCCCATCACCGGCCCTCGGCATCATACTGCCAGCCCCAAAGCGATACAGATTTTGAATAAAGCCACCGGCATCTGCTACTTGGGTTACTAATGAGTCCGCCTCTGCCTTGGTCCTTTCTAATAGCCCTAGTGGATCCTGATCCCCATAACGATGAACAACCACAGCAAATTTTTTGTTTGGATAATCCCTGAGTAACTCTGTCAACCAATCCACTTCACCCAATTCAAGTTGGGCTGGTACGGAGGCCTCTAAAGGCTTAATTACACGATAACCCACCTGCAGAAACTGCTGAATTTGACCTTTTTGGAAAAAAGGCTGAATGGCTTTAACAGAGCTAGAATTAACCTTAATACTCTCAACAAATGTATAAGCCCGCTTATTACTGCGCTGAATCCCGTATACCACCCACAATACCGGTTGCTTGCCCGCTTCATAACCAACCCAATACAACTGATCACTGTCTCGACCATATAGCAGTCGCTGCTGAAAAACCTGATTAGCAAAATCGTTACTCAGGCCACATTGCCGACCTTCGCATTCGAATAAGGTGACAGCGCTCTTATTAAGAGCGTTAACAACAAAATTAAATGCCTCAACCTGACTATGTCCAATCGGCGCTTGCCACATATCCTGCTGCAAACGCCCACCCACTCTGATTTCAGATTCAGGGCGCATAGCCCCTTTAATCCGCTCTAGCGCCCCCAAAATAACCCAATGATCCTTAACTTGAGTTTTTGACGAATGAATATTTTCACTACCGGTGAGAGGTTCTACTGCCCACAACATAGAAGAAAACACGACCGAACATGCCAACAACCACTTCAATGATGCTTTTTTTGCTATCATGACCCACCCTTTGCCGTAATTAATCCGTTTTCGTTTGACGTTGTGAGCGAACAAATGACTACCCACGTGTTTTGCATACACTGTACCTTACCACAGTCTTTTTGTATCTGCGCCTCAGCCCCGATTCTAACCAACCAAAACGCCACTATTTTATTTCATCCAAGAGAACTTGAACGAAGAAATAGCAGTGGGAGACTACTGAAACAGCTCAACCTGATTGAGGCGCTCACTTGGCACAGACTTGATACGGATCTCGAGCAGAAATTAGATCAACACGTTCTACTCTTTCCCGATGATGACCTAGCAGGCGCGAAGACACCCAGCACCCTTTCGCGTCCAGACCAATCTATTTTAATACTCGACGGAACCTGGCAAGAAACCCAAAAGATGCTCCGACAATCCAGCTGGCTGAAAGCACTCCCTAGGTACAGCTTACGCCAACAAACTTCAAATTATCTACTGCGCCGTAATCAAAAAACCCATGGACTTTCCACCCTAGAAGCACTTGCCTATTATTTAGGCGAACAAGGGCACACCCTGGATCGCCAAGAACTGTTACAATTTTTCAGTAAATTCCAAGTCCAATACAAGCAATTACAAAATACAGGACAATTAAAATGACTCCGAAGTTCGTAAAATGCGCACTATCGATTGCCATTGCAGGCATTTTAGGCGGCTGCCAAACCATGGACACGCAACCAACCACAGCCGCACAGCAACAGACCTTCTCCGAGCAACAGGTCGAAGCGGCCGAGACACAGGCACAAGAGCTTTTCGATAAATATTCCCAATGGGAAATTGAATCGAGCCCCATGGCACAATCCTATCGAGGTTTGAAAGAACAATACGATCAATGGGATGACCTATCTGAAGAATTTCGAACGAAATTACACCAAGAACAAAAAGCGTTCTTACAACAAGCAAACGCCATCCAATACGACGCTCTTAGCCCAGAAACCCAATTGACCCTAGATGTTCTCATTTACGGACTAAGGCAGGATATCGACAGTTTTGCCTACCGACACATGAACTTTCCCGTAAACCAAATGTTTGGTCTGCACACTCAAATCCCCACCTTCATGGCGAACATCCACCAAATTTCCTCCATAGAAGACGCCCGTGATTACATCACACGCATAAAAGGCGTATCGACGCTCATGAATCAATTGATTGCTCAAATGAAAGACAGTGAGTCAAAAGGCGTTAGACCACCGGAGTTTGTCTTTGACGCTGCCATCGCCGCCAGTGAAAATCAGTTAAAGGGCTACCCTCTGGACAATTCAAAGGTTCATCACATCCTGTGGACCGACTTTATGAGTAAGATTAAAAAACTCGACCTTTATCAATCCAGCTCCAAGGTGTTAGAAGATGATCTTAAATCTGCAATGCGCAAACATTATCGCCCTGCCTATAAGAAGTTAGTGAACTATCTCATTCAATCCAAGGCTTACTCAGCGAAAGACACTGGCCTCCACCAGTACAAGGACGGACCTGCCTTTTACGAACTTGCGCTTAATAACAACACAACGACCAACCTATCTGCGGATGAAATTCATGAACTTGGGCTTAAAGAAGTCGCACGCCTAAAGAATGAAATTAAGGCTTTGCTACCCAAGCTTGGCCAGCCAAGCGTAGAAGCTCTGTTCGAGTACACTCGCACTAATAAGCAAGATCTATATTACCTCAACAGCGACGAAGCAATGGCAGATACCCACGCCCAAATCAAGGCCATGAACCAATGGCTTCCAAAAGCATTTGAGGGCATTCCAAACATACCAATGGAAGTCAGACCGGTTGAAGCCTATCGAGAAGCCAGCTCACCGGTGGCCTTTTACAATAGCCCTAGCGATGATGGCAAACGCCCGGGTATTTATTATATGAATCTTAGCAAGCTTAATGACATGCCAAAGTTTCAGTTTGAAGCCCTCACCTATCATGAAACGATTCCAGGACATCATTTGCAGGCCATCTACGCACTTAGCAGCAAAAGCATTCCTGACTTTAGACGATACTCCTTCTTTACCGCTTACGCCGAGGGATGGGCTCTATATGCAGAGACACTCTCCAAAGAGATGGGCGGCTACAAAACAGCCTGGACCGAATATGGGCGCTTACTAATGGAATTGTGGCGTGCAAACCGCTTAGTGCTGGACACCGGTCTGCACCACAAAGGATGGGATATTGATCAAGCTCTAGAGTTTCGCATGAAGAATTCGCCGTTTACAGAAGCCGATTCACTCAACGCGATAAAACGATACATAGTCATGCCAGGGCAAGCCACCTCTTACAAGGTAGGACAGCTAAAGTTACTTGAAATCAGAAAAAACGCCCAAGACAAACTGGGTTCACAGTTTCATCTTGGGCGCTTTCATCAATTCATTTTGAACTTAGGGCCTCTACCACTTAGCCTTCTTGAACAGCAGGTTGATCAGTGGGTTCAGGGCCAAAAGGCTTAAACGTAATAAACATACCGGGTAGCAATGTCAGAACCTGAACCAAGGCGATGAACATCGCTAGCCCGGTTAACAACCCAAAATAGATAGTCGGAATGAAATTACTCAGTGCCAATATTGAGAACCCGACGATAATGGTAAGCGACGTATAATAAACCGCTTTCCCTATGGAGGCATGACAACGCTCAACTGCCCGTCGATAATTAGCCTCAACTGCAAACTCTTCCTTAAATCTATGGATGTAATGAATGGTATCGTCGACAGCAATACCAATGGTAATCGCTGCAATCGTAATGGTCATCATGTCCAACGGAATATTAGCCCACCCCATCACTCCAAGCACCACGCCCGCACTAATCAGATTGGGTACGATGGCGATTAGAGCGATCTTCCAACTCCTGAAAAGCAACATAAACATAAACATGATGCCGATAAACACAGCGCCTAGTGTCAGAATTTGAGAGGTAAACAGGCTTTGTAGCATGTTGTTGTAAAGCACCATCATGCCAGCAAGTAGATACTCATCGTCTTTTAGCTCTAACTCTTCTTTTAGTCCGGTATCAATACGCTCAAGTAGCTCCGCGCGCTTCAAGTTCGGTAAGCTATCGTAAATCCGTAGATTCACTCTTGCCTGGCTAAATTCGGGGGAGGCATACGGGTCAATTACGATTGCACGAAATTCTTCGGGTATCGCACTGTACAACAAGGCCAATTCAAAACTATTTAAGGCCTGACCATTAATCTTTTCAGCCACCTGAACCATGGTGTGAAGAGAGGTCACCTTTCCTATTTCAGGCTGACGATCTAAAAACTGATGAACTTTTCGGATCTGCTCGACCTTCTCAGTGGTAAACCAGTACTTATACTCATCTGCAGCTGACTCAGATTCGGCTGACGTTTCCTCTTCGAAGCCATCGTCTTCGAAGCCATCGTCTATACCCATGACATCACCGAAACCATCACTTTCAAAGTCATCAAAATCGTCCGATGCGCTAAATTCAACTTTTGGGAAATTAAGAATTACTTCTAACGGTGTCGTCCCGCCGAGCTTTTGATCGACCACCTTCATGCCCTGATAAATTTCTGTCGATTCATGAAAGTAACTGATAAAGCTGTTTTCAACCTGCAGGCGCCCCATTCCGATCAAAATAGCCAGCACCAAAATAACATTGCCCGCGATAATGGAATGACTGTGTTTTAAGGTCACCCAAGCAAACAGATCCGTGATTGGGCTGTGGTCATTCACATTAGCAGCCTCTGTTCTTCGACCAGTCAACATGGCAAAGATAGGGAACAATATAAACACCATAATCAGTGCAACCGCCACGCCAGTTGCCATCATCCAGCCGAAGTCGATTACCGGACGAATGCCACTAAAAATGAGGGAATTGAAGGCTACCATCGTTGTGAGCGCCATAAACAGACAGGGCCTAAACATATGGTCAATCGTCTCTTTCACCAACTGCCACTGAGTCGCATCCGGATTTTGGCCATGGGCTTCTCGATACCTCACAATCAAGTGAATACACATGGACATGGTCATAATGAGTAACAAACTAACAAAGTTGCTCGATATCACCGTGACTCGCCAATTAAACAAGCCCAACACACCGACCATGACAGCTACGGTCAAAGAGCATAATGCTAACGCAATCACGACCCAGCGTACTCGTCTAAAAATAATGAGCAAGGTAATCACTAGAAACAAGAAGACACCCATACCAAACGTATACATATCGCTTTCAACGAAGGTAATCATGTCGTCAGCAATCATGGGCACACCGCCCAAATACACTTGAGCTTGCTGCTGGTAAGGGGCCAGTGTCTGACGGATAAGCTGTATATCGCCGTGTAAGATCTCGGCGTTTTTGGCATTTAAATCTTTTATTTCACGATTAATATCCGCAAGCGTTTGCTTTTGCTCATTTGTCAAACCGGTTTCTTCACGGATTTGCCACAATTCTTCGCGAGTTTTGGTTAAATCTCGGTGAGCGTGGTCAATTGGACGATTTATTTGAATCGCTGTCGTGTTTTGGTCCAGATTCAACAACATGTTGTTATACAGAGGACTATTGATGAGTTCTAACTTCGCATCAGGAATGTTTGCATCCGGATGCTCAAGGGTTTTGATATTGTCGATCAACTCCGTAACAGGAACAGGTGGGTTTTCCAGTAATGGCACATCTAAAAGCGAGTTAATGGAGTCAACCCGAGGCAGTGCCTTAAGGTCATCACGTAAATCCCGAAGAAGTCCTAGGGATTTTTCAGAGAAGAGTGGCCATGGCGGCGTATAGGTAACAATGAGAAACTCGCTCGTGCCAAATCGCTCTGACACTTCACGGTAGTTGACCATATCCTGGTCACCCTCAAGTACGAGTGACTCAGCAGACGCATCTAGCTCAAAATTATAGGCTCCCTGCCCAATGAGAAAAATAACCCCAGCCATTAGCGCCAAAGTTATTTTCGGAAAATCCAACACCGCTTTACGGTAATAATCTATGAACCACTGCATAACGAATCTTATTTAACTTAAGAGTGTTCGCCTTTATAAAAGTATGAAGACAAACATGCAAGGCGAACTCGCAAACAATGTGTTGCGAGTGGTCATAGACTAGCCCACTGAGTAGTTTTTATACAACCTGCAGTAAGCCCACTCTTTCTGACAACCTTTGATTCAGAGTGGCATATGAACACATAACCCCCTTCTCTAAATGGCGTCTGACGTCCAGAAGTGTGCTAAGCACAAATATAAGCTGACCAAATTCCTCAATCAGATCCTGCGGAGCCAAGGTTTCACGTAGTAGATCTTGATATGCTAAGACATAATCTAAGCATTTTTCGGTCTGCTCAATGAGAGCCTGACTCACCGGACGATCCACTGAGTGAAGCAGCATTAATACCCGCGCTAACTCTCTAGCGCCTTCCGCATCACCGTCGATAGACTCCTGCGAAATAAAGCCGTTTAAAAAGCGAACACTGGATTGAATAGGGTTAAGCGTAACTGACTGAGATAACGGACGCCCCTGAATGAGCCCATCCCAGTCGTAACTGTCAGTAATTTGGCTACTACCCACCATTTTTACCTTAGGATCAACTGACTGCGTCATAATACTGTCCTTTTTTTAATGATTTATGCCATCAGTCAGAGGTATTGCCGATTTCGTGCCAGTTTTCGTAGCAAAATGGCATTTGCTACGACGAAAACTGGCCGATAGGCCCTTACAGCGTCATTTTTGCTTATTTAACCTCTTAATATGTCGTCTTACCGACCAATAAACTAGACCCACAACCACGGGCATAGCGGCGCCTGTGGCTACCGTTTTATTGATCGGAAGCCCCCACTCTTCTAATCCAGCGAAGAAGTAGGCAAACAAACTCAACAAATAGTAGCCAATCGCCACCACCGAAAGCCCCTCAACGGTTTGCTGGAGCCTCAACTGCAAACTGCTACGTCGATCCATCGACGCTAGTAGGCGCTGATTTTGACTCTCAATGCTCACCTCTACTCTCGTTCTAAGCAGGCTGGTTGCGCGATGTAGGCGACGACTCAGATCCTCTAAGCGATCTCGAAGGCTATTACAGGTTCGTATACCCGGTGTTAAACGACGCTCTAAAAACTCCCGCATGGTTTGAACGCCACTGATTCGTTGCTCAAACACCTGCTCAAGTCGCTTACCAACCAAAGCATGATATGCATTGGTTGCTGAAAACCGATAGTTTGTATCGCTACGCAATTGCTCGATTTTAGCTGCAATAGACGAAAGCCTTTTGAGTAACGCCCTCTCAGCATCATCCGTGTTGATTTCAGCAATGGCCTGATTAATCTCTGCCAGCTGCGTTTCCATTTGGGAGACCTCTGGCGAAAGCTCTCTAGCAACAGGCAATCCCATAAGCGCCATAAGGCGATAGGTTTCCATTTCAAGTAGACGCTGAACCAAACGCCCCGTTTGATAACTATTCAATCCGTGATTTTCAATACTAAAACGCCCAAAGCCATCACTATGGAGCCGAAAACTCGTCAGCACTTTTGCACGACCGTTGGCCACTTTACTACCGACAGGTCGTTGACCCTCAAAAAAATGATGCAATTCAGAATCGGCAATTTCATCATTCTTGATTTGCATATTAATCGCTACCACCAATTGCCCTGGCAATTGGTTTAACCAATCCTTTGGGATAAACGTTAACGCAAAGTCTTTATTCCCCTGGTCGTCTAGGGGGCGAATAAATGTGTATGAAGAAAACTCTGTGTGACGTTCCCAGCGAAACTCAAATCCACCAAAGCTTTGATAGAAGCACGAAGCTCCATCGCTCGGTGGGTTAACACTAAATCTCTGACACAGGGACTCGATCAATTGATATTCATCAATCACTTCAGCGTGATCGCGAATCAAAGCAAGATGAGTAACATAACAGGGGGACTGAATATTTGGGGAAGGTCTTGTATGCAGCTCTTCATATAAAGAATTACGATGTTCATACGCCGTCAAGGTCAACAACGCCGGAGAGGCTGCACTTTCATTTAATAAATTTTTGTTTTCAGTCATGGGGATGTTCATTAGCTCATGAACAGGCAATATACCACACCTTAAAAAACTGAAAACCCTTTCAAAAATTTGCCCGATCAAAGTAGGCCTACACTTTGATCGGGCTTGCTGATAGCAGGAGACACCTCAGCAGTACTACTTAACTATTTTTGGTCGAGTATTTCGAACCACTCGCGAATACTAAGCTCAACCACTTCTGTGCGGGTACAATCATTCTCCAACGCAAACTCATCGAGACGATCCACCAAGTCTTTTGGCATCTTCACCTCCATTCGGCGCATGCCATTGCTTTTATCTCGCATTCGCTGCTCACGCTTATTAATCCTTAACTGAACATCTCTTGGGTAAGGATTTGAACGCGGCCGCCCCTTTTGACGCTCACGAAACATGTCGATCGTCGTGCGATCTTCCAGCTGCACTCCCATACGAGCCCTCCTGTTGCATTGTAGTTAATTTGCACAGTTATTATGACCAGTCATCTTTTATAGTCAAGAAAAAGATCCTTCATATTGGAATGTTGGCCAGATCGGCCCAATTTGATTTAAGAAATGGCGATAAACGCTTGCGACCAAGGGCGAATCCTCCTAATGTTGGCCCATTAGAAAGGAGTTTTTTCGTTAATGAGTAAAGTGCAGCACCCTTCCTTAGCCCCAGAAAAACTAACCATCCAAATTCCAGAGAACTGCTTAGATTTTCAAACGACATCCGATCTCACGCCTTTTAACGGAGTTCTGGGTCAGGACAGAGCAATCAGTGCCATACAATTTGGCGTAGCCATGGATCGCCCTGGCTACAACGTATACGTCATGGGAGACTCTGGCACAGGTCGGAGTTCCTATGTTTCCGAGTACTTAAAAAGCGAAGCGAAGCGATTGGCAAGCCCCCACGATTGGGCCTATGTCAATAACTTTGATAACAATCGCGAGCCACTCAAGCTCAAACTAGAAGCTGGTCAAGGTAAAGCTTTCAAAGAAGATATGGAGCATTTGATCGACAATCTTTTAGCTACCTTCCCTGCCGCATTTGAGCACCCAACCTACCAGCAAAAGAAAGGCCTCATAGACAGAGAGTTCAATCTGAAATATGACAAGGTAATCGATCGCATTGAACAGGCCGCTCTTAAGGTCAATGTGGCCATGTACCGAGATACTGCTTCGATTAGCTTTTTACCGATGAAAGATGGCAAAGCGATGGAAGAAACTGAATTTGCACAACTAGACGAAGCGCAAAGAGAAGCCTTTCATAACAACATCCATGATTTAGAAGCTCAGCTAAACGATGAATTGGTTCCACTCCCACAATGGCGTCGAGAGAACACCGAAAAATTGAAGCTGTTGAATCAAGACACCATTGACGAAGCGGTGACGCCACTGCTTGATAGTATTTGCGAAAAGTACCACGACATTCCTTCGGTTCTTGAGTACATAAAACAGGTCAAGCTTAGCTTACACAAGACGGTCATTGCAGAGCTGACCGACGATCGAGTGCTAGAGAGCCGTCAAGATTCAGCCAAAAGGCAATTTCTTGAAGACATGTATGTTCCAAATCTAGTCATTAGCCGCGACAGAGATTCCGGTGCACCCGTGGTCTACGAAGCACATCCAAATTACGCAAACCTGTTTGGCCGTATTGAGTACACCAGTGAGCAAGGTGCCTTGGTCACACACTATCGAAAAATATGCCCAGGAGCATTGCATAAAGCCAACGGCGGTTTCTTACTCGTAGATGCTGAAAAACTGCTTCACGAGCCATTTGTTTGGGATGCACTGAAACGTGCTCTATCCTCCCGTCAACTTAAAATCGAAAGTCCTTACAGCGAAATGGGCCTTATATCCACAACGACTCTGATACCGGAATGGATCGAACTGGATGTAAAAATCGTACTGATCGGATCGAGAAGTACCTACTACTTACTTCAAGAACTAGATGATGAGTTTAATGACATGTTTAGAGTGCTCGTTGATTTTGACAATCAACTCGATCGAAGCACTGAACACATGGATTCCTTCGCTCGACTTTTGCATAGCCGCTGCCTAGAAAAAGGTTACTCTCCCATCTCTCGAGACGGGGTCATTCGCCTGATTGAACACAGTGCTCGACTAGCTGAAGACCAACGACACCTCAGTGCCCGAATCGGTGACCTATTCGAACTTTTGGCTGAAGCTGAATTCGTCCGTAAGCTTGCACAGGATGAGGTAATCTCACACTACCATGTCAGCAAAGCGCTCACTGCCAAGGAGCAGCGTAGCGGACGCATTCAAAAAGAGATTTTAGACGACATACTCGATGGAACGATCCTTATCGATACCAGCAGTGAAGCCATAGGAAAAATTAACGGACTAACGGTACTGTCTATTGGCGACAGCTCGTTTGGTGCCCCCGCACGCATCACCGCAACGGTATACCCTGGCGGGCGCGGAATAGTTGATATTGAGCGCGAGGCAAACCTTGGACAAAACATCCACACCAAGGGTGTCATGATTTTAACCGGTTACCTTGGCCATACCTACGCTCAAGAATTTCCTCTGGAGGTTTCGGCCTCCATCGCAATGGAGCAAAGCTATGGCTATGTCGATGGCGACAGTGCGAGCCTGGCGGAAGCCTGTGCACTCATCAGCGCCCTATCTCACATCCCCATCCACCAAAGCCTAGCCGTAACGGGATCCATTAACCAATACGGTGAGGTTCAAGCGGTCGGTGGTGTAAATGAAAAAATTGAAGGGTTCTTTGCTATTTGTAAAGCTCGCGGCCTGAACGGCTCTCAAGGGGTCATTTTGCCAACATCAAACGTTAAGCACTTGGTCCTCAAACAAGAGCTAATCGAAGCGGTAAACGCAGGCCAGTTCCACATTTACGGTGTGGAATCGGTTGATCAAGCTCTGGAGATTTTAATGGATAAGAAAGCGGGTCAACTGAGCCGTCGCGGTAACTTCCCAAGAGGCTCCATTAACTACAAAGTTCTGGAGCGACTGCGGGATATTGCCGATATCGGCAAAGAGGAAGAACACCACGAGGAGCCTAAAAAAGAAGGCGATTCAAACTAAAATATAAGGGCCTTCGGGCCCTTTTCTTTTATTCGGACAGCTGGCAATTTCAACCCGATCGTCCATAGTTAAATCAGGAAGGTTTTAATAATGGATAGATTTGGTGCAACCGATCGACGCCCAATGGATATTACTTTGCGCAATCCTTGTGTTTCTTCAGCAAGTCGGCTTTTTATGCCTAGAAACTGGGTTCGTTAGAACTAAAAACAGCATAAACGTCGCGGTTAAGAATTTCTCTGATCTGGCTCTCGTCTTCATGGCCTTCAATCTTGTTGGCTATTGGCTTATCAGCCATGACTTCTGGTTTTTACAGCCAAACGACAACAGTAAAAGCGATGCTCACTGGCTTCTCCTAGCCCTATATTGTTGCACCACCGCTACCATCGTTTCTGGCGCAGTGGCTGAGCGTATGCGACTAAAAGCCTATCTGCTTGTAAGCCTGCTCATCGCTCTGTGTCTATTTCCTTTACTCACTCGCTGGCAGTGGACAGAGACAGGCTGGCTGCATCTTCTCGGTGCCAGGGACTTCGCAGGCGGCACCCTCATCCACTCTGCAGCCGGCTGGGTCGCATTGGCCTGTGTCCTGCACCTTGGGCCACGCCAAGGCTGGAGAGACAATCAAATTAAAGGCAGCTCTAATATGAGCATTGCCGTCATGGGTGCCATATTCTTATGGCTCGGCTGGCTTGGGTTTAACGCGGGCAGTTATGGAGCTTGGCACACCAACACTCCGATGGTACTGATTAATACACTACTGTCAGGTGCGTCAGGAGCGAGCTTTTACTTACTCTACTTCATTGCTCGCGAAAAGCAGTTAAGAGTAGATACTCTCGTTAACTTTACACTCGCTAGTCTTGTGGCCGTCACACCCGTCGCAAACTTGGTCGACCATATGGAAACAGTATTGGTCAGCGCTATCGGTGTTGTCACATTCATTTTCACGTCAAAGCTGATTAACCGACTCCATCTCGACGATGCTATCCAGGTCATCCCCGTTCACCTAGGCCCAGGCATCGTGGGCACCCTTTTAGCGCCCCTATTTTCCGCAACAATACTCTTCATTCCTCAACTAACTCTTGTGCTCATTTGTGCTGCCTTCTGCTTTGGCTCCAGCTACCTTTTTTTGCACCTACTCAAAAAAGCCGGTGTTGCGATTCGAGTCAGTGAAGAGGAAGAGCTTAGCGGTCTTAACATTGCAGAACATGGTGCTCGAAGCGATTTAGTTCAACTCATTAATGTCATGAAGTACCATCAGACAACAGGTGATTTGAGCACCCGCGTAGAGGGCAATGATTATAGCGAAGAAGGTGTCATTACCACCCAGTACAATAAGACCTTAGACCAGCTCTCGACCTTCCAAGATAGCCTGGTAGAGGCTAAGGATAAAGCCGAGCAAGCGAACCAAGCCAAAAGCGATTTCCTCGCTAACATGAGTCACGAGATTCGAACTCCGATGAACGGCGTCCTTGGCATGGCTCAGGTATTAGAAGCAACACCGCTAAACAAAGAACAATCATCCATGCTCACGACCATCATAAAGAGTGGGCGCCTACTCATGTCCATTATTAACGACGTTCTGGATTTTTCTAAAATCGAAAGCAAAAAAATGACGCTTAACTCAGTAGAGTGTTATTTACCCCAGTTACTTGAAACCGTCATCTTAAACCACAAGGCCAGCGCGCAAAAAAAAGGAATCGATCTCATCCTTAATGTATCAGAACTACACCATGAGCACGTTGAAATCGACGACGTCAGGGTCGCACAAGTCTTGGGGAACCTTGTAGGCAACGCCATTAAGTTCACTCAGTCAGGGTATGTTTTACTTAACGTCTCTTCTAAAAACGCGAATGCTGAAACAGCCATTCTCAATTTTGGTGTAAAAGATACCGGAATCGGAATCAAACCAGAAAAACAAACCAGTATATTTGAACTGTTCAATCAAGCAGATAATTCAACCACAAGGGATTACGGTGGCACAGGGCTTGGACTATCACTCTGCCAAAGCTTGGCCCAGCTGATGGATAGCGAAATTGAACTGAAATCGACGCCAAATCAAGGCAGCCACTTCTATTTTTCAGTTCATGCTGCCATTACTATTCCTAGCTCAAATACCAGTGTCGCACCAAGCAAAGAGCGAAAAACCGCGGTAATATTAGACGACTTGGAAGTCAATCACAAAGTACTCACCGGGCTATTAGAAAAATGGAATATTCAAGTCATTCACACTAGACGCCCCTCACAGGCATTAGAGGTCATTAAAGAAATGACCTCTAATCATGAGACGGTCGATTTTCTAATTTTAGATTACATGATGCCGGAAATGAACGGTCTCAATTTTTACCTAAAAGCGAAACGCTACCTTCCTGACAGCACAATTTCAGTAATGATATCGTCCAGCGACTTAATGGATGTCTCCGTTCAAGCGAAAGACCTTGGTATTGCTCACTATCTGTCAAAGCCCGTCCTTAAGCATGACCTTTATGCCGCACTCTTTGGCTCTGAATCCATTTCTGAGGAAGTCCTTGAGCCAGAACATGAAAACACCACTACCCTAGATGGAAAAAAGATCCTGGTGGTGGAGGACAATGATATTAACTTCATGGTGATCGAAGAACACCTAAAAGACAAAGGGATTGACGTGACGCGGGCCATGGACGGCAAACAGGCCATTGATCAATTTGAAGCTATGGAATTCGACCTAATTCTGATGGATTGCATGCTGCCAGTGTTGGATGGAATAACAGCCACCCAGCGCATCCGCCATCTCGAGCAGGCGATTGGTCAAAAAAGAACCCCTGTCATTGCATTGACCGCGGATGTCACCAGCGACAACCGAGCAAAATGTCTTGACGCTGGCATGGACGATTTCTTAGGTAAACCATTCAACTTTCAAGACATTCAGCGAAAAATTGAACTGTGGATCGACAATAATGCATAACATCTATTTTTTTAATCACCCTCGATTATAAACACCAAGAAGCCACTCGCTTGGTAATGGCTATACTGGATGAAGAGAGACCTTAATGGAGTGTGTGAATGAGTTCTGGAAACGAACTGCTATTTAGCGATGAGCCCTCGGAAAGCAGTTCAAACGATACTCCTGTCAATGAAGAACACCAAGAATACCTTGTGCTCGTGGTGGACGATGACGACTACGTTCATCAACTGACCAAAATGGTTTTAAGGGGGTTCAACTTTGAAGGCAATCCTATTCGACTTGCCAGCGCCATGAGCGCTAAAGAAGCCATGGAGTTTGTTTCCGAGAATGACAACGTGGCTGTCGCTCTCGTCGATGTGGTCATGGAAACCGACAGTGCAGGGCTTGATTTAGTCAATTTTATTCGCAATACCAGCAACAACAATGAAATTCGCCTACTGATCAGAACAGGACAGCCAGGCGCTGCACCTGAAGAGTCCATATTTCAAGATTACGACATCAACGACTACCTCAGCAAAACAGAATTAACGGCCCATAAGCTTCGTATGGCCTTACTCAATGCTTTACGCTCCTATCGAGACATAAAGCGCGCTGTAGATTTGCAAAAACAAATAATGGAGGCGGAACAGGAAACTCAGGCCGCCGCCGCCGCATCGGAGGCTAAATCTCAATTCCTCGCTCATATGAGCCATGAAATCCGTACCCCTCTAAATGGCATCATAGGAATAGCCGACATTTTGTCTCAGAGCTCACTCGATGATGACCAAACAAACTACGTAAAAACCATTCGCAACTCAGGTGAGGCACTACTGAGCATTATCAACGACATACTCGATTTTTCGAAAATAGAAGCAGGCAAACTCGAACTGGAATCAACGGACTTCTCCCTCAGCCAAATATGTCAATCGCTCAAAGACCTATTCATAGCCCAGCTGAAAGAAAAGGACTTGGATTTCACCTACACCATTGATGAAGCCATTCCGCCTTACTTGCTCGGGGACCCTTTGCGCATCAAACAGGTCTTATTAAACCTAATAAGCAACGGGTTGAAATTCACTTCCGAAGGCGGAATTCATGTTTATGCTAAATTGCTATCCAAAGCGCCTCAAATTCGTGTGGAGTTGGCAGTAAGAGACACCGGCATTGGCATTCCACCAGATAAGCAGAACACTCTGTTCGAAGCGTTCACTCAAGTCGACTCCTCCACCACCCGAAAATACGGCGGCACGGGCCTAGGCCTACAAATAAGTAAGCGACTAGTCGAAATGATGGGAGGCAACATTCAACTCGAAAGCAAGATCAATGACGGTTCGACGTTTACCTTCACTCTCCTACTTGAGGAGGGCGTCGCGCCCAACAACGCACAAGATGGTGATATTGCCTCGTCAGAACAAGGAATGGGTGCCTTGCAAATACTCGTCGCAGAAGACAACCCGACTAACCAAATGGTGGTGTCGGCGATGCTCAAAAAGCTCGGCTGCGAGTTCGACATTTGTAACAATGGCCAAGAAGCCATAGATGCACTCGAAGCCTCATCCTACAACCTCATACTGATGGACTGCCAAATGCCCATTCTCGATGGATTTGCTGCAACGAGAAAAATTCGTCAACAAGAAAAGTGGCAAAATATCCCTATAGTGGCCCTAACGGCCGGCGCCACTGATAAAGAACAAAAACAATGTTTTGACGCCGGAATGAATGACTTCCTGTCCAAACCCATTACCATGAGCACCCTCGAACAAAACCTCATAAAGTGGAGCCATCAATTAGGCTAGCACTGCTATAACACCACTCCCTGAACAAACATTTCCGTATAGACAAACGTCAGCAACATCCTAAGTAAGGATTAGACTTATTAAAGGACGGTGTTCATTAATGCAGTATGGATATGCTTTCTTTAAGACGACTTCAATGCCTCTCATTCTTGCTCTACTTTTGGCTTAGCGGATGCCTCAGTCCTAGTCTCGACACCCAAGTCGCGCCTTCCATTAAACTTGTTAAAGACAATGCCTTTGGAGTGACATTACTGGCCAGCAGCAACGGCTCCAACGCAAGCCATTATCGGTGGGATCTAGGGGACGGCTACCAAAGTGAGGGCCAACGCATTCAGCATCAATATAAGGCACCAGGCCGATATGCTGTCACACTTTCATATACGCTAAATGGCGCTATAGAAAACATTTCCACTGATGTGAGTATTGGCCAAAGTGCAAAAAGCATAGAAATCTACAACGACATTTCATTCATTGCTGACAGTGACACCAACGACCCAAGCCAACCATTCGCACCGAACAATCAACAACCACAAACCATTTCATCATTTTCAACCGTGAGTGGCATAGTCATGAAAGCCGGTGGATGCCAAGCAGGAGCACTTTGCACGAGCGGTGACCTAGTTGACCGTTACCATTGGCCTTGGCTCGCGAATCAATCACTCCGAATTACCTGCTCATCAGGAGACTTGAACCTACGGTTTGTCAGCGGCAATGGCGACGAAATCCATTACCCCCTATCGCCTGGCGCTGACTTAGTCTTATCCGCTAACGCATTACCAGAGGATATGCTGCACTTTGAAGTTGCACTATCTTCGAATAGCCAAAAGGCATTTTATCAATTTCACCTGTTTGAGAGCGACCTAACAAACAAACACTTTCAACCAGGAAAACTGATCGTTAAATGGAAAAACCAAATCTCACCAGAGCTTGTGGATTTGAGCGACCCTCGCTTAGGCACGGTCTCAAATCAGGTTGAAAACGCAGCACGCTCTTTATCAAGGCATAGTGAAGTTGAATATGTCACCCCCAATTATTATCGATACGCAAACTCAACCCCTTCTGTGTGGCAATGGCCATTGCTCTTCTTAGACATGCAAAGCCTGTGGCATTGGTCAGAGGTCAAAGGCGAGCGTCCAGCTGAACATAGTGTGATCGCCGTTCTGGACTCGGGCGTCTATTTCGAGCATCCAAACCTGGCAGGTGTAAGATGGATCAGCCCCAAAGACTTCGTATCTGACCCCCTCAACAGCGGCGATGGTGATGGCTGGGATGATGATGCAAGCGACCCCGGTGGCCCTGGCAGCCTTTACCACGGCACTCACGTCACAGGACTGATTGCCGCACAAGCAACGGAAAGCCAAACGTTTTACGGTGCGAGCTATGGTGGGCAGATCATGCCGCTGCGGGTCCTAGGCAATGCTGGCGGCACCAGCTATGACCTCATTCAGGCTCTAAGATACGCGGCAGGACTTCCAAACGACACAAACACCACGCCAACTCGTCGCGCCGATGTCATAAACCTCAGTCTAGGGGGGAGCGACTACAGCCCCATCGAGCGCATCACTCTAGAAGAAATCACCCAGTCCGGCGTCATCGTCGTGGCCGCCAACGGCAATCAAGGAAAAGCCTCAGCCAATTACCCTGCTCGATACCCTTCGGTTATTTCCGTAGGCGCGCTCGATCACGATGGGAACATTACTCACTATACAAATGCCCCAACTTCAGCAGAATTCCTTTCGCCAGGAGGCACATGCGAATCAAGTCAATGTACTAAGGGCATTCAAAGTACCAGCGCCATTGGAACCTACCCCAACCAAACCCCGTATTGGCGCTTTTTGTCAGGTACATCCATGGCCAGTGCTTACGTTAGCGCTCAAATAGCATGGATAAAGAGCGCCTTACCAGGGCTCGATACGTCGCTCATTCGCCAAGCCACAAAGGCTCAATACCTATCCTATCCGGAAGCACCTAAGATCTTGGCACCATCGCTAGCTCAAGACTATGTTGCGAATCATGAGAGCTTACGACATGGCGTATGGACAACACGTAAGAGCCTCCACTTAAAAGGAGGTGAAACAGCGCGCCTAACGCTATTCCACACAGGTGAGCCAAATAGTGCCGTAACCGCTTACTCCGAAAAATCGATTGTGGACGTTGAGATCGACGGCTCGGTTCTAATTCTTCGTGCTCCTGAGTCTTTCGCTCAAGCGGATCGAGTTACCATACAGCACACCTCAGGCGCTTCGACCAGCGTTCTGGTTGAAACAACCCCTAAACGCACTAGCGACCCGCTAACCCATCATCTTTATGTGGAACTGGGGGATTCAGGGTTGCACACCACGGGACTCAGGGCAGCCTTGCAAGACACTCACTGGCGTGTTTACTTGCCTAATATAGAGACAGGCTCTTGGATTCAGGTCAGTACAGACTTGGATTTTGACGGGGTTTTATGCGAGTTTGGGGAGTTTTGCGCGATCATAGAGGCTGCTCAGCATTCACAGGAAGAGCACAGAGTGAGTGGAAGCGTTCTAAACTAGACACCCGAATCAGTGGGTGCCTAGTTTGACTGACTTAAAGACTACCCAGTAGTCCTTCTTTTAAATCTTCTTGAACAGAATCGTCAGATAACCAAATACCAAACAATGCTTTTTTGAACTCTAAACCTTTAACATTGGTTTTTAGTTGGCCATTTTTAAATACATCGACGCCTTTTTCTGGAGAATATACGAAGTCGAACACGTCATTTTCCGCAATGCCGTCTTTGAAGGTATTAATGAACTCATCGATAGTTGCTTGAATTGGCGCGGTGTTGCCACCCGTGGATTTCTCAAAGCCTTCACGTGTGGCCGTTTCCATCTTCTCAGCACTTAACAGGCCAGATGTAATATGAAGACGCAAAGCCATAGATTTATCTTGATCGATAATGGCTTGAGCTTCTTTGCTCGACTCAGTTAGATAAAGGCCTGCAGCATAAATATCCATAAAGAACTTAGTTCGAACGCCGGCACCGTTTAACGCAAGGGAGTGGGTGTCAGCCGCCAAGTTATCAGGAATTTCCACACCACCGATTTCCACCGCATGTAAAGAAGTACTTAATACGGCAGCAGAGAGGAGAGTTAATAATGATTTCATTGTGCTTTTCTCATGTTTATTGTTTTTATATCCCGCCAAAAACGGGGGTTATATATGACCAAGAAGCTATGGAAAATGCAAGAAACGCAATGAGTAAATTTGAGTAGCGCCACTCAATCCTTCGAATTCCACTCTCAAAAAAAACCATAGTACCAGCTTGCTATATCAACAAAGGTTCGGACTCACATGACACTTAGAACATTGATGAATTAATAGGCAAAAAAGCTGGCCCCAAAAGATTTCGTCCACTAACGTAGGGAGGTTCAACAGCAGCAGAGGGTAACTCTATGCAGACCATGAATCCAATGGTTACGACCATCGTGCAAGAAATCATGATCAGTGAAAACGACCCATCAAAGTGGCGTAAAGAGCTGATTAAAAACCAAATATTTGATCCACAGGAGGCCAAAGATTTATCAGAAAGAGAAATATCACTGATTCACCATGCTCTGCTAGTACAAAGATTTAGCCAAATGAGCAGTGATGAATTGTTAGAACAAGCCCAAAAATACGATTTAAAATACCATGTCCAGTTTGAAGCCGAGTCGTTTCAAATGGGGGCCGTTTGTTACTAGGTCCAGTAATTTAAAAAGGCGCTTAGGCGCCTTTTTTGGTCCATTCTCTTACGCATCAAGAATGTCTCTCTCGTGAACAGCACAATTGGTCTGCCGAATCACGCGGTGACTCTCCTCCTGTATACTTTCACATAACGCAAATTTGTTACGTGCTCTCAGATACAAGGCCAACTGATTCAGCGTCAATTTGAGTTCCATTAATACCACCTGGATTAAACTTGGCACGTGGAGTGACACAGCACGCTCAGTCCCGCCGAGTAAGGCCAGCAACGTAAAGTGGGCATGGCTAAGATAATACTCAGCCTCTTTCTCACGCCCCAACTTCCCCATAACATGAGCTGTATTGTGACAGGCTAATACAAAGAAGCGGACAACCTTAGACTTCTCCCTTGGGTCATTCCATAGCCAAGGTTCAAGCAACTCGACTGTGCGAACAAAGTCCTTCGCTGCGTCATTCCAATCTCCACTATGGTAGCTTCGATCCGCTTTTAGCGTGTAGAATTCCCACTGATTTAAGACCTTATCGAGATCGTTCGCCACAGGTCAGCCTCCCTATACTTAAATGATAATGATTATCATTTAAGTATAGGGAGGCTCAATTGTCAACATTGAACCAGCCTATTAAGGAAACCGAATGGCATTAGCAGAACTGTACGTCCCTTTAAAACACAGCCACCTCATGTTTATGGCCATCAGCGTTCTATTTTTTATCGCTCGTGGCGGATCAAAGGTATTTGGTGGTGAATGGCAAAATGCGAAATGGGCAAAAATTAGCCCTCATGTAATTGATACAGTACTGTTTGTCACGGGTATACTGTTAATGTTTGCCACTCAGATGTTTCCAATCAGCCATGACTGGCTAACAGTAAAAATGATTCTTTTAGTGGGGTATATCATGTTCGGCATCATGACGATGAAAAGCACATCCGTCATGAAACAACGAACCTTCTACGCCGGTGCGATCCTATGTGTATTACTTATGATCACCGTCGCTAAAACCCACCATCCGCTTGGTTTGTTTAGCGTGCTCTAAATAAGACAGACATAAAAAAAGGCCTGCCAGGCCTTTTTTTATTTACTGTCTTGCGGTTCGACCCACAAGTTCAATAGATTCCAACGGCTTTAATGATCGTGTCGGATTTATATCCAACCCACCTCGCCGAGTATATCGTGCAGACACCGTTAGCTCTGAGTAGTCGCCTAAACGAGCAATATCACAAAACATCTGCTCTACGCAGTGCTCATGAAAATCATCATGCTCTCGATAACTAATGATGTATTTTAGTAAGGCAGCCTGATCCAACTTTGGCCCAGTATAACGAATGATAACCGTAGCCCAATCTGGCTGGTTTGTTACAGGGCAATTACTTTTCAGCAGGTGGCTATATAACGTTTCTGAAGCTGTTTGATCACCCTCCACACTAAGCAACTCGGCATTGGGCTCATAATGATCAATGTCGACGTCCAAACCATCGATACACTCACCTAAGCGCTGAGTAGCTATTGGAAAATCATCAACGGAATAAAAAGTAACATCCACTTCACCACCAAAACCGGCACTAAGATCCTTTTTCATGGTGTCAATCACCACATTCTCATTGTCGAAACGCGAGTTATTAAAGCTGTTTAAATACAACTTAAAAGATTTAGATTCCACAATATGGGAGCTGTCCGCAGCAACGGAAAACTCTGCAATGGCCACTTGAGGCTTACCTTTTTGATTCAACCAGCTAACTTCAAACGCCGTCCACACATCGCGCCCAAAAAAGGGCAAGCCAAGCTTATTTTTCGCTTTAGGCATAACCAGCTTGGCGCGGCTTTGAGATCTAGGGATCGGAAAAATCAAGCTTGCGTCATATTCGGATTTGTATTCTGTTTCTTTTCCTAACAGGATATCTTTATGCATTATTGACGAATCCCCTTACCTTTGTTTAGCAAATGCAGGCTAAACCAATACAATGCAATAATAGAGAGAATGAGTATGCTAAAGCACGCTGTCAGGCTCACGTCACTCACCCCCAGCATGCCATATCTAAAACCGTTTACCATATAAAGAATCGGGTTGAACTCCGAAAGATATCTCCACCCCTCAGGTAACAAATCTGTGCTAAAGAACACTCCACCCAGGTAACTTAGAGGAGTCAAAACGAAGGTAGGAACGATGCTGACGTCATCAAATTTATTCGCGTACAGAGCATTAATGAAACCACCTAAAGAAAACAAAATTGAACTCAAAAGGATGACAGATACCAATACAAACACGTTATGGACATGCACATCTGTAAAGAACAGGGCCACCAAGCTCACAATGATTCCGGTAGCGATGCCCCGTGCTACGCCACCAAACACGAAACCCAACAAGATCACACTATTCGGGACCGGGGCGACCAATATTTCTTCGACACTTTTCTGAAATTTATTACTAAAGAAAGAACTTGAAACATTGCTGTAGGCATTATTAATCACACTCATCATCACCAAACCTGGCATGATGAAGGCGATATAGTTTATGCCCGCCATGTCTCCAATACGGCTTCCGATTAGATTACCAAAAATAATAAAATAGAGTGTCATGGTAATTGCAGGCGGAAGCAGGGTTTGCTGCCATATTCTGAGAAACCGACGAACTTCTTTTACAAGTATCGTGTTAAAGGCAATGCCGTAACTTGAAATATAATGCTTCATGTTATTTCCTTACCGCATCTACAAACAACGTTTCCAAACGATTCGATTTTGGTCGAATACCGCTCACCAAAAGTCCGGCCTGATCGAACGACTCGAAGAGTGAGTTAATAGGCGTGCCCTTTTCGACTTCCACTTCAAAACAACTGTCGTCCATCCAAGTCATAGTCAAACTATCAATCAACGGCTTATTCTGATTTGGCTCGATCAATTCAACCACCAGTGTTTGCTTATGCAACTCTGCTAGCAAAGCCCGCATTGAGGTATTTTTGACAATAGCGCCGTGATTAATGATGGCAATGTTATTGCACAAACTCTCAGCTTCTTCCAAGTAATGAGTCGTCAATATGATCGTTGTGCCAAGCTCACGATTCAACTTGACCAAGTACTCCCACATACTCAGTCTTAATTCGATATCGACCCCAGCTGTTGGCTCATCAAGAATTAATAACTTAGGGTCATGCATAAGAGCCCGTGCAATCATTAAGCGACGCTTCATACCGCCTGATAGCATTCGAGATTGAACGTCACGCTTGTCCCATAGATCGAGCGCCTTTAGGTACTTATCTGCATTCTCAACCGCCGCTTTGGTGCTGATACCGTAGTAGCCGGCTTGGGTTATAAGAATGTCTTTCACCTTCTCAAACTGGTTAAAGTTAAACTCTTGAGGCACAACACCCAGTAAGCGTTTTGCTTCATACCAATCGCCTTCAATATCGCGCCCATACAGCTCGACCTGCCCCGAGGTTTTATTTACCAAGCCCGAAACAATGCCGAGTGTGGTAGACTTACCAGCACCATTTGGGCCTAACAGCGCAAAGAAATCCCCTTGAGCCACTTCAAGGTCAATGCCTTTCAGCGCTTCAAAGCCATTACCATAGGTTTTTTTAAGTCCTGAGATTTTCAGAGCAGGACCATTAAAGCTATCCATTAAATTCATAACGTATATTGTTTATGCAAACGTACAATCCGAAGCATCATACTCTTATTCTTCTAAAAGAGTTCCTAAATCTGCTGAAACAAGGAGTTCCATTCAATCAGGAACCCCTCGAAGAAGACGACGCGTCGTTTCTTGACCAGCTTACAGGGTTAATCACTGCCCTAGAGACCCATGATCCAGACGCGATCTACAAGGGCCAGCCATGGATCAGTCGCCTATTTCGTAATTACCCTGCGTTTGCCCCACACCTTGGCCGCGAGGTTCTTTGGTACTTTGGAGGTGAAGCCCTGCACTTTATGCCAGATGAAGAAATTGCCAAATTTCAGCTATTAGATGACATGGTAGCCGAGGGCAGAGACTATCTGGACGCAAAGACCGAGATATTTAAAGCGCCACAATAAACAATAGACTAGATCAGCATAGGAGCCCTTCCTATGCTCTACCCTATTTATTACAGGCGAAAAAAAACCAGAACAAGGTTCTGGTTTTTTAAATTTGGAGCGGGAAACGAGATTCGAACTCGCGACCCCAACCTTGGCAAGGTTGTGCTCTACCA
>Ga0181591_10000042_pt1 | contig 70306 bp, 61 predicted proteins | sample 071ome_33_FD_133757 | JGI IMG/M metagenome (GOLD analysis project Ga0181591, IMG submission 133757) | Coastal salt marsh microbial communities from the Groves Creek Marsh, Skidaway Island, Georgia - 071412AT metaG (megahit assembly) | ecosystem: Environmental > Aquatic > Marine > Intertidal...
CACTGGTGAGACCAGGCTTGAAGTGCAAAGAAATTCCCGATTTAAAACTCACAGTGGATACGGAGCGGGATTACGAGTTATGCTGTCGAATCTCAAAATCACTACATAAAAGTTCAAAAAACTACAACTTCTGTGCGAGTGATGTGTTCAAAGCCGCACTTGAAGCGGTTCAGGAAGAGAAGGTTAATGATGTTGTATGAGTTTCCCAAGCGTGTGGAAATTGAATTGGTAAGTGATTGTAATCTACGCTGTACCTACTGTCCCAGGCACTATGTGAACGACCTCACAGGCTATATGGATCTTGATCTTTTCAAGAGATTGATTGATGAAATTAGCAGCTATCCTGATCGAATTATTGTCCTTCACCGCAGGGGGGAGTCGCTCATGCATCCCAAGTTTGTGGAAATGGTGAACTATGTAGGTCAGAAATTTCAGGAAGTGCAAATCGCCACCAACGGGACTCTTTTAAATAAAAAACGCTCCCAGGCAATCATCGATAACCTCGACTTTATCAGTTTTAGTCTGGATCATCCTGAGAACTTCGACAAAACCAGACTTCCCGCCAAGTACAAGAGTGTGGAAGCAAGTATTCTCAAGTTTCTGGAAATGAATCAGGGCAAGGTACGCACCCAGGTCAGCATGGTTCAAACAGAGGAAACTCCATTAAACTTCGTAGACGAGTTCAAGGAAATCTGGGAAGGGAAAGTGGATCGAATTCGCGTCTATCAGGAGCATTCCAAAGAGGGTGTTTTTGGCTCTTTGGAAAAACCCAGAAGAGAGCGAATGCCATGCATGATGCCTGAATATGAATGTCTCGTTTACTGTGACGGAAAAGTGGGGCGCTGCAATCATGACTGGGATGGCGACCCAATGGGTGATGTGAGTAATATGAGCCTCTACGATGTTTGGCATAGCGAGAAGTACTATGATTTGCGTCGCCAGCATCAGGAGTTAAAGATCTGTGACAAGGTTTGTTCTGGATGTGATAGTTGGTATCCCAAGATTGGTGTGCAGGGAACCGGAGAGGTGATCGAGAAAAGTGCCTGAGTTTATTCCCCTGGCAAAGCCTCACTTGAGTGAGGAAGAGAAGTCCGCGATGTTGCGTGTCATGGAATCTGGTTGGTGGACAACCGGACCAGAGGTGCAAAAGTTTGAAAAAGAGATGGAAGACTATCTGGGAGCCGGGGTTCACGCTCTGGCTCTTAATTCATGCACTTCAGCCTTGTTCCTGGCCTTGAAAGCTCAGGGAATTGGTCCCGGAGATAAAGTACTCGTGCCGACATGGACCTTTGCCGCGACAGCTATGGTTGTAGAGTGGTGTGGAGCTGAACCTGTTCTTGTGGATGTTCAAGCTGAGAATCTGAATGTTTCTCTGGAGCATTTCGAAAAAGCCTGGGATCCCTCGGTAAAAGCAGTGATTCCGGTTCATGTCGCCGGAATCCCTGTGGATCTGAATCCAATCTTGAACTGGTGTGAGCAGAAGGATGTTTTTTGTCTGGAAGATGCGGCCCATGCTATTGGCTCCAAATATGGGGATCGCCTTATCGGTTCACACTCACATGCTGTGGCCTTTAGTTTCTATGTGACTAAAAATCTGGCTTGTGGTGAGGGGGGAATGCTCGTTAGCACCAATGAAGAGTGGTTGGAGAAAGTTCGAAAAATCTCCTACTTTGGAATCGACAAGAGTGCTCACCAGAGATATCAAAAGAAGGGGAGCTGGTTTTATGAAATCGAGAGTCTCGGATTCAAATGTAACTTAGATAATCTCCATGCGAGTATTGCCAGGGTGCAACTGGCCAAACTCGAGGAAATGAACTCTCGAAGGGCTCAAGTTTGCTCGACTTATGACAAAAATCTCCCCGGAGAACTTCTTTTTCCCGCCTCCAAAGCAGGGTCGAGTCACCACTTGTATATGATTCGTCTTCCAGATTCAGTTCAGCGAGACGATTTCTGCGAAGGGATTCGTCAGCTGGGAGTAGGCTCCAGCGTTCACTTCCGACCTTTGCACCGGCATGAGCATTACAAGGGAGATTTTCCAGCCAGCAGGTTTCCAGAGGCTGAATCTATCGCAGACAAAGTTGTCTCCCTTCCGCTGTATCCTGACTTGTCCCATGATGAGGTGATGCAGGTAGTCAAGGCGGTCAGAAAAGTTTTAGGAAAGTAACTTGCCACAGGGATAAGTGAAGAGCATTTGGAGTTAGATATGGATTTGAGAGAAGAGCTGTTGAAAACTCGCAAGGTGGCTGTCTGGGGTATGGGATATCTTGGTTATACCTTCTTGCTGAGATTGCAGGCCTACGGGTTCACCGCTCGGGTTGTGGATTTAAACGGTGACAACATTCGTCGCCTGAACTCGAATGAGTACCCAACCAAATCTCAGATTAAATCATGGTCAAGAAGCAAGAACATTCCCTCACTGAATAAGGACCTTCTGGAACCGATAGAGAAACCCGGATGGATGTTTGATTCTCACTGCAGAGTCCATTGTATCTGTGTTCCTCCGAACTACCGCAAAGATGAGTACAACAAAAATCTTCATTTTTTGGCTTCCATTTTTCGAGAGCAGTTAGGAGATGAGAAAATTCTGGTAGTATTTCAGTCTGTATCTGGCCCGGGCTCACTCAAACGAGACTTTGTCGAACAATTGGGAGAGCCCGCTCCGAATGTTACAGTGGCTACTGCTTTTCGAAGTGACTGGTCTCTCGAAGAGTTTTTTGCGGACACTGATTCCCAATGGATAAGTGCAGATGAGGAGTCCGGTTACGAACAGGTAGAGTCTTTCTACAGTTTGCTCGGAATAGAAACGAGAAGAGCTGGAACAGTTCGAGAAGCTGAACTACTTGAGAATAGCAGAAATGCATTGGAATTTACCATCAAGGCATTTTTTAACCAGTTGTCACTGAGCTACCCCGCTGAAAGTATGCAAAAGTTAGCCCCCAGAATTCTTGAAGGTGCTCGAATGGACGGATGTACACCCGGTTTTGCTACAGGTGGGTTCAGAATGCCTACAGCCATTGACAATCTCTTGCGCGAGACACCACATCAGGATCATATGAGTTTGATCAGAGAGAGTGGATCTGCTCATCTGGGCTGGCTGTTTGAACTGGTTGATTATCTGGTTCGATCAAAGATTGAAAAGGTTATGCTCTTGGGATTTTTGGTGCAAGGAGAGATTGCATTGTCTCCTGCGCTGTTCCTGGCAGAGTCTTTGGTGAAGAATGGGATTAAAGTCTATGTGCATGATCCAGAAGAAACCAGGGTGAAACTGGAGTCTTTGGTCAAGGGTGCAGAGTTCATTGAATTCCCATCCGAGTTGCCGAAACTGGACGCGCTGTTAATTTTGAACAATGCCTTGCCCTACTCTCAATTGCCACAAAACTATGCCTGTGAGCAACTGGATGGCAAAGTGAAGCTGATCATCGATGCTTCGGGAGCATTTCAAGAACTTGAATTTGTTCAGAGCAGTTATTTTCATGTAGGTGACGGCAATCTGGATCTGCTTGGATAATTATGTGTGGCATTGCTGGGTACATAGATTTTGGAGGCTCCGGCCTCTCGGTTGATACTGTCGTTGCAAACATGCTGCAGATGACAAGATACCGGGGTCCAGATCAGACGGGGATCTACAAAGAGCCCGGATTGTCCTTGGGCATGAATCGCCTGAACATCATTGACAGGGAACAACACGAGATTCCATACACTGACCCTCAAAGACAGCATTTTCTTGTCTACAACGGGGAGATCTATAATCACCATGATTTTCGACGTGGGTTGAGCGCATCCTTCCAGACTGTATCAGATGCAGAATCAACCCTGTATGATTTGGCAACCCACGGGATGAGCAATCTGGTCAACTATAATGGAATGTATGCCTTTGCATATCTGGACCGCAAAGAGAAGAAACTATACTTGGTAAGAGATAAAGCGGGAGAGAAGCCTCTCTACTACATTCAGAGTCAGGGCTATTTCGCGTTTGCAAGTGAAATCAAAGCTCTGGTCCCTCTGGATTCGGGAAAAATCAGTCTGCCAGTGTCATACAAGACCTATGAATTCTGTGTGGGACGAGAGACTTTGTATGAGAATATTCACCAGGTTCTTCCAGGTGAGTTTCTTTGTCTGGATTTAGAAGAGAAGATGCTCAGTCGTCACCAGTATTTTAATTTATGGGATCACAAGATTGATCTGCCTTCGGACTTGAATCAGATTGAATCACAGCTAACCGAGCTACTGGAGGATTCGATTCGACTCAGGACAAAGAACCTGGCGCACCAGTTTGCGATCTTTACCGGCGGAGGAGTTGACAGCGCACTCATGGCTTGCATCGCCAAACCCGATGAACTTTATTATTGTCACTACGATCTAGGAAAGGCTTTTGATGAGCTGGAATATGCTCAACTGGTCGCTGCCAAAATAGGTCGCAAGCTTAAAATTGTGGAGCCCAAAAAGGAAGACTTCGAACGCACCAGGCAAAAGATTGCATTTCACCTGGATACTCCCTGCACCTGGACAAGTTTTTCCCTCTGGATGCTTCTGGAGCAATTGCCAGATCACATCAAGGTCATAATGACAGGAGAAGGTGCTGATGAAGCCTTTGCTGGCTATCATCGCTACCATCTACTTCATCATGATGAACAGATTCATTCCCTGGAGGCAATGGCAGACTACAGTTATCTTATTCAAAAGTATTATGGCAGTCCGGTGGAACGCTACTCAAGATTGGTCAACCGGAGTGCCAATCCGTATGACCCTGAAGTCAACAAGTTCTTGAATGAGACTGTAGGTAACTATTTTGAGAGATCTGAATCTGATGTCGTTCATGGGATGGGTATGCATGATTTTTATACAACGATGCAGGTGTTGTTGCAGATGTCGGATCGAATGAGCATGGCGTTTTCAGTAGAGAATAGATCCCCGTTTTTGGACTATCGCCTGCTTCAGTTTGCCTTCAGTCTTGAGTCTAGATACAAAATCAAAGATGGGGTGACGAAGTGGATTCTAAAAAAAGTTGCCTCGAAATTTATACCGAGTGAAATTGTGGATCGTGTCGATAAGAGAGGATTCAGCGCACCTCTTAATATTTGGTTCGGCTGGGACAAGCTCGGCAAGTACAACCGATCCATGTACAAGGAAAGTGTTTTCCATGATTTTGAGACCTTGAGTAATGATCTCAAGGTGCAGGGCTTTGACTTCCTTGTAAGAGATTTGGATAAGGAGGCCTCTTGAACTGCAGGGTTTGTGGTACAGAAGTAAACAAAGTAGTTATGGAGTTTCACGAGCCTGATGGCATGGAACTGTCTATGGGTGTCACGCCTGATGGATATATGCGTCGTTACTATGAATGTGAAAAGTGCGGATGTTTCTCCAGTGATCTTGACCACCATGCTCCGTTGAGCGATGCCTTCAACAAAAACTACTATGAGCATGTGGATGGAGAGACGATTCGCGGTAAGTTCGAACGAGTAATGGCTATGGGTGCAGATCAATCTGACAACTGGCACAGGGTCGAACGTGTTCTTTCCACGGTAGACAGGCTTCGGGAGTCATTTTCTCTGGTCAAGGGTAATCAGCTTCTGGATGTAGGGTCAGGAACGGGTGTCTTTTTGGGACATATGAAGCGAGTCCGTCCGGAGTTTCAAGGAATTGCCCTTGAACCGGATGAGAAGGCTTGTGAGCATCTTGAAGAAGTATTGGAGGCCAAAGTAGTATGTGATGTCCTGAGGCCCGGTTTGTTTTCAGCTGAATTCGATATACTGACCTTTAACAGAGTGATGGAGCACCTTCCTGACCCTTTGGATGTATTAAATTTAGGCTTAAAGAGTCTCAAGAAGGGTGGTATGGTTTATATAGAAGTGCCAGACACCCTGACTCATTCGATATATGGTTCGACCCATCCCGAGTTTGGATCAGCCCACCTAACAATTTACCACTCGCTGGGACTTGAGGAAATGCTAAGTCGGGCAGGGTTTGCTGTCCTTGAGAAAATGAGGGTCAGGGAACCGAGTGGCAAGCTGACTTTGTTTGCTATGGCCACAAGAGTGGAGGACCTGTATTAATGAAGGTGCTGCTGGCTTCGCTGCATGGGTTTATCCCCGAGGTGATCTATCCCGAGTATCTTTTTTGTGCTCACCTGGGCAAGACTGATCATCAAATTCATGTCCTGAGAACGGGACCTGAAAATCCTGTTTTTCCAGGACGTTCTTTGCTCCATCAAGACCCTTTGGATTTGAGTATGGATGCAGTTCATAGCAATTTGCATCGTTTCGAAGAGGATCTTGAGCATCGTTTCACACACTTTTATTTTCACAACATTCGAGACTACCTCCAACAGGAGGATTTGCTTTCGATGGAGAGCTTTCTTGGGCAAACGGACATCCACGAAAATCTTGAGAATTTTTCTTCGATTTTGGTGGATGGAATCCCGCTAGGGCAATGTTCGATTTTTTTGGCTCTTCGACGAACCATGATAGGTTCTTTGGAAGATATGGATGAGCCGAGTCGATTGAGCTTCATCATGCAATTGAAGGCTTGCTATCTGAGTTTAAGATTGATTCAAAATGTCTGGAAGAAATCAGGGGGTTTTGATGCCTTGGTAGCTTCACACTTTAATTATCCGCTTACAAAGTTAATTTACTGGTTTTGTTCGCAGCAAAACTCAAAGCTCCATTTCCAGTTGTTAACGGTCCCCAATTTGATGGGACAAAAACAGGGATTTCGATACTGTGTGTTTGAGCAGATGAGAGAACCACTGGATGACTATTTTGAAAACTATAATAAACGCAAGCCCTTCCCGCTGCTGCAAACTGAAAAAATTCAAAAGCACTTCGAGTTCATGTTTGCAGGAAAGAGTCGAATAGGTTATTCAAAAGCTATTGGTATTCAAGCGGGACAGTTCTTCAGGCTTTGGAATTTTGATAGGGAAAGGCCTTTGTTTGTAGCTTATCTTAGCGGCTCACAGGAGAGATTTGCTGCTCAGTTAGCAGGTTGTGAAAGTAGAGGAGAATATCTTTTCGATTCTCAACTTCAATGGATTGACCGATTGGTGAAAGAATTTAGTGACAGTGATTCACAGCTTGTTATCCGTCCACATCCACGGGAGTACATCAAAGAGAAGCCTACGAAGTTGATTGAGGAATTGTTGAAACAGTCAAAATTTTGGCCTGAGAATATACACTTGAATACCCCGGATGAAGAAATCAGTAGCTATGACTTGATGCTTCATGCAAGTGCTGTCCTGGTTAGCTGGTCAACGACAACTATTGAGGCTGGTTTGCTCGGTATCCCGGTTCTTGGATATATGAAAGATCATGATACTTATCCTATGTGGGACCTGGGGCATATTCCAGACTCCAGAGAGGATTATATTCTCTTATTAAGAAAGTGGTTGAGGGATGAACCCTCTCACTGTCTGGAATACAGTATGGCTGCACTGCGCTGGTTTTCCTATTATCTCAACATAGCCCATGTAGACATGGAATCAGTTTTGAACTTCAAGCGTTGGGTTTACAGCGAATGGACAGACAGATACATTCGGGAGTTTCGTAAATTGAGTGATGCATTTTACAATCCTGTCTATCTGGAAGATAGCTTGGATACAGATATACAAAGACTTCTCAAAATATCCTTTGAAGAGAGAAAGAGTTTGGTCCGGTTGCAGTCAGAGTCCTTACAGCTAAAACCCGAAGCTGATCAGTCTGAAAGTGAAATCTTGATGAGTGTATTGTATTCATTGGCTCGCCAGCTCTTTTCGATCCCGGAAGGTTTCAAAGTAAAAGTACATAAAGACATTTTGAGTGAGGCTGCACAAGATTCCAAAGCTGGGCCAGGGGAGATTCATTTCAAGCTCTTAAGTGACGCAAGCAGCCATGATTCAACGAAGCGGTGTGGAAAGGTACGGAGTGTATTTCCGCATCAAAGACTTCTTAAATTCTTTTGTGAAAAGGTGTTTTTGTGACTGGCTTGAGTAACTTGTTGGAACATAAATTTGAAAGGCTTTGGCCACTTTGTAGAAGCTTGAGCGGTTTCGGTGTTCGTAAGAGTTTTGAGATATTGAAAGAGACGATTCCATTGGATTTGATTGAAGTCTCGAGTGGCGATCAGTTTGGCAGCTGGACTGTTCCTCCTGAATGGAATGTGAGAGATGCTTTTATCAGCACTCATTCAAAAGAGCGCTTCATCGACTTTCAAAAGAGTAATCTTCATCTTGTGGGATACAGCGAGCCCGTGAATAGTAATTTCAGTTGGGATGAACTCAAGGCCCACCTGTTTACGCACCCTGTGCTTCCGAAAGCCATACCCTATCGCACCTCCTACTACAGAAAGAGTTGGGGCTTTTGTGTCAATCAAAGTCAGTGGAGTCAACTTGAAGCACAGAAGGGGCATCCGTTTCGGGTCTGTATAGATAGCGATCACAATCCGAATGGAAGTCTCACAATGGGAGAGTATCTTTTAAGAGGGGAGTCTGAGAAGGAGATCGTCTTTTCTACATTAATTTGTCATCCATCTCTGGCTAATAACGAGCTTTCCGGACCACTGTTGCTGGTAGCCTTGTTCAAGATGTTGAGCAGTCGCAAAGACAGGAAGTACAGCTATCGCTTTTTGTTCTTGCCAGAGACGATTGGCTCGATTGCCTATCTTCACGGATTTGGTGAAAGAATGAAGAACAACTGTCTGGCAGGTTTCATGGTTACTTGTGTTGGAAAGAAGTCAGATTATTTCTATTTTAAAAAACCCCGTAAGCCGGAGACTTTCCTTGAGGGGGCAGTTAAAGCCTATTTTAGACAAGAAAATTTAGCATACCGGGAAGCCCGTTTTAATCCAGCCTGGGGTTGTGATGATCGTCAGTTTTGCTCGCCAGCTTACAATTTACCCTTCGCAACAATTAGCACTACCATGCAAGGGGAAGTTGCTGCATATGGTGCTGGTGAGGAGGAAGATTTCGCGTATTATCACAGTTCACTGGACAACAAAACTCAAATGGATTTTTCACATATGCTAAAGGTTGCTGAAACCTACATTGGTATCTGTGAAAGGTTGGAAAATTTACAGGTCTATGAACGAGAGGACGGTAGAGGAGAGCCTTTTTTGTCTAATTCCGGCTTCTATCCAACTTTGTCTGGAGGTCTGGACAGTAGAGAGAGAATGCTGGCTATGTGGGTTCTTAACTATAGTGATGGGCAACACAGTCTGGATTGGATTGCATCTCAGTCGGGATTCGAGCCAAGTGAGTTGGAAAATGTAAGTAGTCGACTTCTGGAGTCCGGTCTAATCAAAAAGGTAGAACTATGAGTCAACCAGTTTACAAATCCATACACACTTACCTGGAGCAGGATTACGAGAAGTTTGCCGGATATGATCGCATTCGATTCATGCTTGAGAAAATGAAGCCAGCATTGTCGAGGTCAACTTCATTTCTTGATGTGGGATGCGCCAAGGGGGAGATGATCTATTGTATTCTCAAAGAGCATGCCAATGTTAAGTGTGTTGGGGTGGACCCAAGCCTGGAACTGCTTGAGAGAGCCAGAAGTTTTCCGCCACTAAAAGAAACTACCTTCTTGGAAGGGCAAATCCTGGATCTTTCCTTCGAGAATGAGTTTGATCTATGTCTCGCTAGCGGAGTTGTTACGATATTTGACGATTTGAAGGATCCGTTGTTGGCATTGCTCAAAGTAGTGAAACCCGGTGGCCGGGTCTTTGTGTTCAGTGGATTCAACTCCCATGATATGGATGTAATTGTCCGGCACAGAAACAATGCAATTGGCTCAACAACCTGGGAATCTGGGTTGAATATGTTCAGCTTGAAAACCGTTGAAAAGTTAATCGAAGAGCAAGTTGAGAGCTTTCGTTGGCATCCCTTCGATTTGAGCCTGGATCTGTCACCTCAGGAGAATCCAGTCAAGAGCTACACACTGAATACGAAAGAAAAGGGTCGAGTGATCCTCAATGGAGCCAATATCATCAGGGAATTCTATCTGCTCGAAATGGTGAAGAAGGAAAACTGATGTGCGGTATTACGGGATTTGTCAGTTTCCAAAATCGTGGGCATTTGCTGGAAAAAATCAAAAAGATGACAGCGCGACTCTCTCATCGTGGTCCCGATGACTCGGGGGAGCTTTTGCATGAAGTGAAGGAAAGGTCACAAATTCTGGCTTTGGGACACAGGCGACTTAGCATTTTGGATCTTACTCAAAAGGGGCATCAGCCCTACTCCAAGAAAAATCGAAATATTGTACTGAGTTACAATGGCGAGTTGTATAACTACAAAGAGATACGCTCACTATTGATTGCCAAGGGTGTTAATTTTCAAAGCAATTGCGATACAGAAGTAGTTTATGAAGCCTACTGTCACTTTGGGGAGAGTGCCTTTGAGATGATGAATGGTATGTGGGCCATTGCCCTCATTGACCTTGATAAAGACAAACTCATCCTCAGCAGAGACAGGCTTGGAAAGAAGCCACTCTACTTCCAAAAGGAGGATAAGGAGTTAGTCTTTGCCTCTGAAATCAAGTCTATTTTGTCCTTTCATGACAGAGACCTCGAGATTCGTTTTGAAAAGTTGTATCGCTATCTTGCTCTTTCTTATCGCTACACTGAAATCCATCAGGAGAGTTTTTTTCAGGGGATCAATCAGGTGAAGCCGGGTACGAATCTTGTAGTTTGTCTCAAAACTATGGAGATGTCGGAAAGAGTTTACTGGAGTTTGACCAGAGAGAGGTTAGACGACATTAGCGATGAAGAAGCAGTAAAAAAGTTTCAGGAGCTCTTTTTTGATGCGGTGGACTTGAGATTGCGTTCAGATGTTCCAGTGGGAGCTTTGCTAAGTGGAGGTCTTGACTCGACCGCTATTGTTTGTGTTGCGCACAAAATTTTGAACAAACCTATCCAGACTTTTTCGGGGATTATGGGTGAGCTCAAAGGTATCTATGACGAGAGTGAGTACATCGAAGAAGTCGTTCAGGCGACCAATGCTAAAAGCAACTACATCAGGATGAAACCACGAGAGCTGTTTGAAACAGTCGAAGAGATGGTGAGGGCCTATGATGAGCCAGTTTGCACTGTGAGCTGGTATAGTTTACATCTTATTGTTCAGGCAATTCATGAGCAGGGCATGAAGGTGATTCTCTCAGGACATGGAGGAGATGAAATACTTGCAGGCTATCGCGATCACTACCACTACTATTTTCATTACCTGAGTCAAAGTGGGAAGCAGGAGGAGCTGGATAGACAGATTCAATTTTGGAGAGAGTACCAACAATCATCGAATTGGCCAAACGAGCTGGAGTATCGCAAAGACTTTATTAGTAATATGGCCAAAGATCGTCAGTTGGAGCATAGCCAGTTTCCGGATTATTCGCGCGCCTTTGTTCCTTCATTTTTAAGCAAATACCAAAACTATCCTGTGTTTGAGGACTTCGCGCACAACGAACTCGACAGAAGATTGAGGCAGGAGTTGATGCACGAAGTGACCCCGACGATGGTGAAGTCTGAAGATCGAAACACAATGTCACGCTCTATTGAGTCCCGATGTCCGCTACTTGATCATCGTCTTGTGGATTTTTGTTTCTCTTTGCCTGAGCACTTGAAAATTAGAGATGGGCAGGGAAAGTGGCTATTGCGTGAAGCGATGAAAGGGATACTTCCAGAAAAAGTGCGCCTAAGGAAGGATAAAGTGGGCTTGATAGCTCCAGCTGACAAGTGGTTTCGTACTTTGAACCGCACTCAAATGGAGGAGTTGATTGAAGACTCTCCTGTGATGGAACTGGGAATACTGGATCAAAGGGAATTGAAGACGATTTTTCAGGAGCACCTTGAAGAAAAAAAGAACCACCAGATGTTTCTCTGGCAACTACTGAATTTCCATTCCTGGTTTCAAATCTATCATTCCCATTTTGCTCAAGGTTCTCCAGGTTCTCTCTGAGGGTTCCTCAGTTTTGTTGCCCCAGGCAAATCTGACAAGAGACTCCTTGTCTTTGTCTCGTGAGGCGTTTTGAATCAGTTTTGACTCTCGGCTGTTCACATCAAAAACGGGGGCTGAAAGTTGGTTGAGAACATCTCTGCTTATCCCATTTACGAAATTATCAATCACAAGAAGTGCTTTATTGCACAAGATGGCTTGAAAAATTACAGTTGAAGGGGTTGTCATAATTACATCTGAACTCATGATTAAGTCTAGAGCGTTTACGGTTTTCCAGTAAACGTCTACAGAAGGATGCTTCGCGAGTTTTTCCTTGATCGAAGAAGAGTCACTGTTGGGGTGACACTTTAGAGCAATGCGTTGAGACTTGTTGATTCTTAGACAAGATTCGAGCCATTCAGCCCAATCCAGTTCTTTGTAGATTCCAAGTGTTTGGGGACTTGGTATGAAGATGCAACAATCATATTTTGGGAGCTTGCTCTCATAGAGTGATAGCAGGTGTTCATTGTACTCTGCTGAAAGGGCTGGATCTCCAGTGACCAGATAATTTCCTTGATTATCCGGCATGTTCTGGGTTCGAAATCGAAGGTCATAATCATTTGCGAAAAGATGAAGATCAGCGACCTTCATCTGATCCTTATAGGGCATCTTGCCTGGTATACACGCATCGTGTAGTGACACGGCATGTGGGATTTGTACAAACTTCTTTGCAAGTTTCTCGCAGTAATTCAACAGGATCAGGAATTGCCAGCGAGACTCCTGAATAAATACATAGGAGCTAATGACCAGATCATAATTTCGATTCATCAGATATTGTGTCCAAAGCTCAGAGAGCTGATCTTTACTTTTCAAGTTCGCCCAATTGCTAAGACCTTTCAATGAAGAGCTGGAATATTCGCGAGCCAATAGATTCCATTGAACCTGAAGGTATGAGTACAGGCTCAGGTTGGTCTCGTCTATGAGTGTAACGTTCATGGATTTCAAGCTCTTCATCAGGAGCTCGTCCTCCATTCTCATCCAGTTGTGAGTGTAATAGATGTCCATTTGGACATCTTTTGGCATATGAAATGCCAAAGCTCCCGCTCGATGTACGTCGGCCTGATTGGCTGCGACAAACAGGACTTTTGTAATCTCATCAGACTTGGAATCTACTCCCATTCATACTCCAGAAAACTAATCCATCCATTGGCACATGGGTATTGAAGAGCTCCGTCTACTTTTCCTTCTCTGCAGGACCAGATTCGAAGAGATTTCCCTTCCACTCTCAAGTATGCACCTGGATAAGGGCGTGTTACAGCACGAACCATGTTGTAGATTTGTTTTGTTTTCCACTTGAGGTATATCTCGCCGTCTTCGGGTTTCCTTCCCGGGTAGATTTTGGAATTTCTGGCAGGGTTTGGTTTCCCTGCGACAGGGCCAGATTCGAATTTAGGGAGGAGTTCTTCGAGAATTTCGCTGCAACCTTCACTAACCTTTTCATAGATTGTTGCTACTGTATCCTCGTAATCGATGGGGAAAGAAACTTGAGCGAGCAAATCACCTGAGTCGGGCTCCGGGTCAAGGTAGAAGCAACTCACACCAGTCTTGCGGGCGTCTTCAATGATAGCCCAGTTTACTGGAGCTCTGCCCCTGTAATCTGGTAAAAAAGAGGCATGGAACCCTACACAGCCATACCTGGGGATTGCCAGCGTCTCCGGTTTCAAAAGTCTCTGCCAACCACAAACAATCAAGAGATCCAGATCCAGAGAACTTAAAGTTTTACGTGTTCCCTCGGAATTGATATTTCGGATTGCTTTGTGAGGAATTTGAAACTCATTGGCGAGCTCTTGAAAATTCATCCATCCAGAGGTCACTTCTTCCTTACTTTGATGCAAAGAAAGAAGGCAATCAAAACGAAAGCCCTTGCCTAGAAGGTTGTGCAGAGTATTGTAGCCGACCTCCACCGAGCTCAGGAAGGCAACTTTCATTTCTTTTTGAACAAGAACAGGTTTAGTAGTCCGTAATCACCCATAGGTGGTATCTGCGCAGCCAAACGATTGAAATCGCCAGTAACATCTGCTGCGGGATCGAGTCCCTGGTTTTCGTAAAAATAGGCTTTGTAAAATCGAGTGCCCAGATAGTAGCTCGAGGAAAAATCATCTGCTCCAATGTACTCCAGGTCTGAAGGCAATTCCTGTATCAGGCGGTCCAGATCCAAATACAAATTATGCCATTGAATGGTCATATCACTGAGGCCCGCACTCTTTCTGAGATCATTGATTCGATTATATGCCTGGATGGATTCTTCGCTTAGACAAAGAAGGCCTCCAGGCTTCACAAGCTTGCCAAGATTTATCAGACCCGTGAGATGTGCCTCATGACTGGTGAGGTTGATTAGACATCTCTCGGTGACTGCAATATCAAATTGATTGCAGAGCTTATAAGGGACTTCCTGTGTGATATCGAGAAATTCAAACTCAACATTTTCCGTATTGCTTTCAGCCTTGGCTGTCCTGGCGTATTCAAGCATTTCTTCAGAATAATCGACACCGAGAAAGCTGCTGTTCGGTAGTTCTTTGGCGAATTTCAAGGTTGAATAGCCATTACCACAGCCAACATCAATGATTCTTCCATCTTTCAGGTACTTCTGTATCGCTTCAATCTCGAGGGCCCTGAGGTGAATGTCTCCATGAGTAGCTTGCTGAGCCTTGCCCATGGATTGAGCCATTTTGTCCCAATGTTCTTTTACTTTAACGGCTTCTGTCATAATTCCTCCATTCCTTGAGAAACTCGCTAGCCACATAGGGGGTGCGAATCTCAAATCCTGATTCAAACGATGGTGGTTCCTTAATGATTTTTTTCAGAGTTTCGCAGGAAAACTCTTTGTATCCGATATAGTTACTGGCGCCGATCCGGTCGAAGAACTTACAGCGTTCAATCTGATGCTCATAAGTGGCGATAAGAACGGTGCTTTTTCCCATGGCAAGCAATTCACTTGAGGTTAGACCACCTGCACTAATAACAAGCCTGGCTTCCTGAAACAGGGAAAACAGGTTCTCAGGGGAATCGTGGATGTTGACTCTAAGCTCCTGATTCAAATAGGGCTTTAGAGATGCCTTTTGAGTGTAACCTGGTCCCAGAACAACATCCACATCCAGGCTTTCATTCTTTAGGCACTGCAAGATTTTTCGGGTGACATTCCATTCATCTGCTCCACCCATTGTCACAACAATTCTGTTCACATCAGAAACTACATTTTGTGAAAAATAGTTTGGATCGAGAAAGACAAACTCTGGACCCAAAAACTTCCTTGTAGAATTAAGCCCCTGGTATTGCTCGCTAGCTTGAATTCCCCAATCGACCAAAAAGTGAAACCTGTTGTCTACTTTTCCGTCAAAACACACACATCCCAGGAAGATGTCTTCGGGAAGTGAACCGTAGGCAGTCAAACACTCATCCGTAATCTCAAAAAACAATGCCTGAGCCTCACTCTTGATAAGAGTTTCCTTTATGACTTCGCACTCTTGTTCAAGATCGTAATCTTTCGGGAAAAAAGTAGCACTCACCTGTTTGCTTGAGCAAATTTTACGAGAGGAGTTGGTGTCTTTGCACAAAAAGTGAGCCCTTACTCCAAGCATTTCCAAGTGTCTTGAGAAATAAACCAAAGAAAGAAGATCTCCGGTACCAATCTCAGGGTAAGCATCCGCTCGAAAAAGGACTTTAGACAATATGCTCATAGTTCCTTGGGAAAAATCCAAACTCCTCTTCTAGTGCCGGAATATGCCACTCACCCCTGGAGTTCCTCTTCCACAACTCGGGATTACGATGCTTTTCGGCGATGTCCCAGAATTTGCTTTCAGGAATCTTGAGAAACTCACACAGTAAGTGAATTTGCTTCTGTGGAATTGGGTCCGGGTTATCTCTGAGGTACTGAACTGCTTCGTCGCGGGTCATTCGTCCGTTTCGAATCTCGATACTCAGGTTATCAAAAGTCCTTGTGAAACCAAACTTGTACCATTTGAACATGTGATGGATATGCACAAAGGGAGCATCAAGATCAGCATATTGGTAATAACCAACAAAGGGCTTGGGGTTCCATTCGAATCCCAGACTTCTGGATTTTTTAGCCACTTCGAGAGGATCCCACCTGAGATGCCAGCCCAGAAAAATTGGGCGAATTTTATGCTGCTCAAGAACATCGTCCTCAGGAAAGGCGTATGGCAACATATCCTGTTTGCTGAAATCATCGTCCATCCAGTCCTCAGCAAAAGTTCCGTTGGAGACTCCAAACTTTTTGATCCAGTCCCTGTTCATGTAAGCATTAACTCTGTCATGTTTGCTTCCACCATATTCAGCACCAGCATGCTCTCCCCAGATGACAGCCTTGATTCCGTAGTTGATAGCAATTCGCATGGCTAGAGCATACATTGCCATGTGTTCTGTGAGACTGGGACTTCCATTCTTTTCAAAGGCTTTGAGCATGAATCTTCGCTCTACATCAGGGTTGCAGGTAAAGTCAATGTGGTCCACACCCATTTCAATCAGATTTTGGAGATTTCGCTCACCGATTTCGGTTCTAAATCGGGGTTTCCAGGTGTAGGCGAGTGGTCGCATCTTGAACTCATGGATGAGCGTGTGAATTTGCCAGGTACTGTCTTTTCCACCACTCACTGGAACCAGACAGTCGTAAGTTGAGCCATCCTTGGATCGACTCATTTCTAGAATATCGACAAGGTCTTGTCTTCGTTTGTCCCAGTCTATATTAAGGTCTTTGTCAGAGTGACTCTCACAGGCGTTACAAACATCTTTAGCTTCAATGGTCACATTTGGTCGGGTTGTGGGGATAACGCATTTTTTACAAAATTTCATTAAATTGATCTCCGCTTTTCAATCACTTTTGGTTTGTTTTCGGGATCCATTCGTCTAGCCAGCAAATCAAGGTATTGTTCTGGCCTTTCTTAAGATAATCGAGGAACTCATCGACTTTCTGATTGTCGACTGCATGAACATAGATCTGGCCCTGTTCATTAAGTACCAGTCCAACCTTGAATCCTTCCCTTACCAACCTGGAGTTTAGGGAAGGACCTAGATAAAAACCCCAGTCTTTGGCAACGAAGTCGCACTCTTTCCCGGAGTCTGTAACGAAGCTGAGCATTTCGCCATCCTTCAGATAAGCCTTGCCCAAATCTTGCAATGAATGTCCCTTAACTTTGAAATGTCTTGGTTTGTCTAATAATTCTAGCTTCATTTTTAAAATATTCGTGAAGGTAAAGTATGGGGTATCTACTTTGTCGGTTATTCCGCTTTACAGCTTTAGTGTAATTTGTCGATAAACAACTAGGTATCAACTCAGTTACGGAACAAACAGATTCAATCATGAATCAAGAATAGACATATTCTAGCTGGTATTGGTGCTTTTTGTCGACTATTATGATCAAAACAAGCTTACGATTGGAGAGCAAATGACCTGGACAGAAGCACCTGTATTTCTTTGTGGCCATAGAAAATCAGGGACTACATTGCTTTTAAGCCTCTTTGACAATCATCCAGACTACAGTGTATTTCCGCCTGATAGTGGTTTTTGGTACGGTTTCTTTCCCCGTTATGCCAGCGACACTTTCTCCTTCGATGAAAAAATAGCTCGAATGAAAAGTGTGTTTTTCCTGAACCTGGAAGATGATTTTAAGAATCTCGACTGCTATGAAGAAGGGAAGTATCAGGTTGATTTTGACGGTATGTGCGAGAGTTTTGTTGAGCGTATGAAGAGCAGGAAGGGTCACTGGAAAGACTTCCTTGTGAGCGGTATGGAGGCTTTTCATGAGTTTCACCCATGCAAAAGAAGTGAGCCTCTGGGATTCATTGAAAAAACTACCAGTACAGAGATTTATGCTTGCGAGATTAAAGACTCTTTTCCTACAGCGAAGTTTATTCACCTCGTCCGGGATCCAAGGGATAATTATGCTTCTTTAAAATCAGGGTGGTCGGCACGTTATCAAGATCAGAATGATACCGTCGAGAGACTGCTTCAAAGTATGTTGGAGAGGGGGTTGCTGGGTTTGAGGATGGCGATCGAGAATCAAAAAATTTTTAAGGACAGCTACTATGTCTTAAGGTATGAAGATTTGGTTCATCAGCCAGAAGAAGAGATGCGCAAGCTGTGTGATTTTCTCTCCATTGAATATTCTTCAAGCTTGCTGGTTCCCACGTATTTGGGATTGCCATGGAAAGGGAATAATTTTGATGGCCTCTCTTTTTCAAAACCCGACCCTGTGAACGCTGGGAGATGGAAAGAGAGAATTACTGAACACGAAGCGGGGGTCATCGAGTTTCATGGGAGAGATTTGATGTTGGCGCATAATTATGAGTTGAGTATAGATCCTGCATTAGCCTCCAGGGCGGCGGCAGAACACTACAAGTGGCACAATTTCGCTCAGGTCTATTCATCAGCCGGTGCAGCTGAAACTTACAAAGAGGCTGAGTGATGAATAAAGTAGTACTGGTTGTGGCAGCTCACCCTGATGACGAGGTTCTTGGATGCGGTGCAACAGTTGCAACACTTGCTTTCAGAGGATGGGAAGTTCACCATTTGATTCTTACAAACGGTGCTGACGGTCGCTATGCCCCGGAATTGGTAGAGACTCTGCGAGACTGTGCCAATAGAGCCGCAAAAGTTCTTGGAGTTCGCTCTGTAACTTTTGAAGATTTCAAGAATCAGGGACTTGAGAATGAATCGCTATCGAAGATTGCTGCGAGTATTGAGACGGTGATTGGAAAGATCAAGCCTTCTGTCGTCTTTACCCAATCCCGTGCTGACCTCAATCTTGATCATCGAATAGTAGCCGAGGCAACAGTGACAGCGACAAGACCGCTGCCGAAAACTTGTGTTGAGAGAGTCTACAGTTATGAAGTCGCCAGTTCATCAGAGTGGACCTTTGACGGGCAGCGCATGTTTCAAGCTCAGAAGTTTTTTGACGTTGGGCTGCAGTTTGAGAAAAAACTGGAAGCAATGAAGTGTTATCACACAGAACTCCGTGAATTTCCTCATCCGAGATCATTGGAGCATCTGCAGAACCAGAGTCGTGTCTGGGGTTCCAAAGTTGGTTTTGAATATGCCGAAGCCTTTGAAATCATTCGTGATTGTGCAAGGGAGTTTTAGTGGCACTGAAGCGTATCATCGCCAGATTGGATATCAAGAATGCTACGGTAATCAAGGGCATTATGATGGAAGGTCTGCGTGTGGTGGGGAGCCCTGTCGAAATGGCGCGTAGCTACTATGAAAATGGCGTGGATGAAATTTTATACATTGATGCTGTAGCTTCCCTTTACGGCAGGAGCTCACTTTTTGATCTGGTCAAGGAGTCTGCGCGGCAGGTCTTTGTTCCCATGACGGTCGGTGGGGGGATCCGAAGTATAGAAGACGCGACCAGGATGTTGGAATGTGGAGCGGAGAAAATCGCGATCAATACTGCAGCAGTAGCTGATCCAGACTTGATTGATCAGCTTGCACGGCGTTTTGGCTCCCAATGTGTTGTCGGGAGTGTGCACGCTAAGAAGATTGGGGATGGGAAATACGAAGCCTACACTGAGTACGGTAGGGAAAGAGTGGAGCTGAATTTGATTCAATGGTGTCAGGAGCTGGAAAGCAGAGGAGCAGGAGAGTTGCTTTTGACTTGTATTGATCGAGACGGTAGAAAACTTGGATTTGATCAGGATCTTTTGAGCTTGATTGCAGCGGATTTGAAAATCCCGCTGGTTTGCTCTGGTGGAATTTCTGAGCCAGGGTATGCTGCTGAGGCATTTCTCAATGGTGCTGACGGTGTAGCTATTGCTTCAGCCTTGCACTACAAGACACACTCAATCCATGATTTTAAAACTCATTGCACGAAATTCGGCATAGGAGTGAGGTTAGCTTGAGCGTACAGATTCTCAACTGTGGATTATCGAATACTTTTTCAGTCAAGAATGCTCTTGATAGTTTGGGAGTTGACTCTGTTTTGGTTGATGACTCGAAAAAACTAAATCCTGAAGACAGGATTATTTTACCAGGTGTAGGGGCTTTTGGTGATGGTATGGAGGAGCTTGGTTCCAGAGAATTCATCCCAATATTGCATGAAGCAATTGCTCTTGGAACACCTGTTCTGGGTATTTGTCTGGGAATGCAGTTACTATTTGAGAGTAGCTGCGAATTTGGAGAACACGAAGGATTGGGTGTTTTCCCGGGGAAAGTACGAAAGCTACCTTCTGATCAGGAGGGAGTCAAGCTACCTCACATGGGCTGGGAAAACCTGATGCCTGACAAGGAAACTTCAGGCTCACAAGCCTTCTACTTTGTTCATTCCTATTACTGTGAGGCACTCCCAGATCATGTAGTTGAGAAGGCGCTGTTTGGGTCTTTTGAATTCCCGGCAACTGTTGCCAGAGACAATGTTATGGGATTTCAGTTCCATCCTGAAAAAAGTGGCGTAGCTGGCTTGAATCGGCTCAAAGACTTTTGCACAAGAGGTTAGCATGAGTTCTGTTTTTATAATTGCTGAAGCTGGAGTCAACCACAATGGCAAGCTCAAGTTAGCACTTGAACTTATTGAAAAGGCAAAATTTGCTGGTGCGGATGCAGTGAAGTTTCAGACATTCAAAGCCCGGTCTTTAGTCAATGAAAGTGCACCTCTTGCTACATACCAGGCGAGTAATGTTCCCACGTGTAAGTCACAGTATGAGTTGATTAAAGCTTTGGAGTTACCCCTTGAGTGGCATGAAGTCTTGCTTGAGCGGTGCAAGGAACTTGATATTGAGTTCATGAGCACAGCATTTGACTGTGAAAGTGCTGACTTTCTTAACGACCTTGGAGTCAAGAGGTTCAAAATTCCTTCAGGAGAGGTCAGCAATGTCCCCCTGCTTCGCAAGATAGCAGCTTTCGGCAAACCTGTAATTCTCTCAACTGGAATGTGTGACTTTGCTGAAGTAGTGCGTGCTGTTCAAATTCTCAAAGAAACAGGTCTTGATTCTGAACAATTGACAGTTTTGCATTGCACTACGCAATACCCGGCACCTTTGAAAGATGTAAATTTGAGGGTTTTGGAATGCTTTCGAGAAGAGCTGGACTGCAGTTACGGTTACTCTGATCATACACTTGGGGTGGAAATCTCTTTAGCAGCTGTAGCTATGGGCTCGGTGGCTATAGAGAAGCATTTTACACTGGATAGAGCACTTGAGGGCCCTGATCACAAAGCTTCGTTGGAGCCAGATGAGTTAAAATCGATGATAACAGGGATTAGAAGAATCAGTGAATCCCTTGGCTCTAGAGAGAAGAAAGTGGTAGAGAGTGAGCGAAGCAATCAGATTGTTGCTCGCAAGTCTATATTTACCAGTAAGACGATCAAAAAGGGAGAAATGTTTACCGTTTCCAATATAACAACGTTACGGCCCGGAGATGGTTTGAGTGCCTGGAATTGGGACGAGTTATTGGGTAAAGCTGCGAAACGTGGCTATCAGGCAGGTGAGAAAGTCGATGAAGCAGAAATTTGCAGTACTGACTAGCAACAGAGCAGACTATGGCTTGTTGCGCCACCTAATGCAACGCCTGGAGAAAGATCCTTCGGTAGAGTTGACGGTTCTTGTGACAGGTTCTCATTTGAAGAGATCACTCGGAAATACAGTAGATGAAATCTGTAGTGATCAATATGAAAGAATTCATTGTCTGGATCTGATAATAGGGAATGGTAAGCCTGAAGATTTAGCCTCTCAATGCTCCAGACTGTTAATCTCCTTTGCTCCCTTGTTCAAGGAGCAAGACTTCAAAGCTATGATAGTGTTGGGAGATCGTTACGAAGTTTTGTGCGCCAGCTTTTGTGCCAGTCTCTTCAAGATTCCAATAGTTCATATCCATGGTGGAGATGAAACTCTGGGTGCTATCGACAATCAATTTCGTCATGCGATAAGCAAGCTGGCTCACTTGCATTTCCCTGTGACTGATTTGAGCGCAAGCAGAATCCTTCAGATGGGTGAGGACCCGGGAAGTGTTTTTGTAATTGGAAGTCCTTTTCTGGATAGAATGCGAGAAATTGAAAAGATCGAGTTTAGCGAATTTTCCCACAGGGTTGGGCTTAAGCTGAAAAAGCCTTTCGCCCTGTGCACAATCCACCCTGAAACCAACTCGTGCCTTGATGCAAAAGAGCTTTGCAAGCTCTGCATTGGGTCAGTTCTTCATTCCAGTGAATACAATCTTTTGATAACGAAGTCAAATACAGATGCTCACGGCCGTGAAATAAATCTGTTGATTGAAAAATATGCTCACGAAAATTGTGAGAGGACACAGATTGTCTCTAGCCTGGGTTTTGAACTTTATATGCAGGCAATGCTTCATTGTGAATTCTTAATCGGAAATTCCAGTAGTGGAATTATGGAAGCGCCCTTGCTGGGAAAATTCGCTATAAATGTAGGGGCTCGCCAGGAAGGGCGGGAGTCGTCCTGGCCAACGATTCATACAGCAAGTAGTCAATCAAAGGTTCTCAAGGCCCTGAACAGTATTGAGTCAGTTCAAAAAGTCAGTTCAAGCGAGAACCCATATTACCAGAGCGAATCTCCCGCAAAAAAAATCCATGAGGTCCTGTTATCCTGGCAAGTCAAAAGTGAAAGCCTTTACAAGCCCTTTCACTGGAGAGATTCATGAAGGCGATTGTATCAGGCTATGGCTCTATTGGCGAAAGACATTATCAAATTTTAAGCAGTTTTGGTTTGTTTGAAAGTGTGGATGTAATCAGTAGCAGAGCTTCCGGTTTGAATCTGAAATCCGGGCGCGCTTTTTCTTGCGTTAACGAAGTCAATTGCATCGAACAATATTCCTACGCAGTAGTTTCCAGTGGAACCTCCGATCATTTGAAAGACTATCTGGCTTTGAGGAATGCAAACCCTCAATCGACTATACTTATTGAAAAACCACTTGGATGTGAATGGGAGTTTGAGGGAATTGAAGATGAGAAGTGTTTTGTTAGCTATAATATGAGGTTTCATCGTGGAGTGAAAGAGATCTTGTCCTGGATGAAGCATGAGTCTGTATTGCATGCTGACTTCGTTGTTGGCCAAAACTTGAATCAATGGAATAGAAGTAGACATTACAGCGAGATGTATCGTTCCAGTAGAAAACTTGGTGGCGGGGCATTGTTGGACTTGAGTCACGAACTTGATCTTGCCGTTTTTCTCTTTCCTGAAATGAGCTTACGCGCTTGTATGATAAGGAATTCCGGTTTGCATGAGATAGATGTAGAGGACCAGGTAGAGATTCTTGCTCAAAGTGGTAGTGGTGGACTGATTCGAATCCATATGGATACACTTGATCATGGCAGTGTACGAACTTACAGACTTCAGGGACGCGAATCGACTCTAGAATGTGATTTGCTCAACAACAAGGTTACTATCTACACAGGGAATGAAGATATTTCCAACAGGAGCTGGGATGAACCTTATGATCATTCCATTGAGAGTCTGCATTTGGATCTCTTGCAAAATAACGAGGGCAATTCCGTTTGTTCACTTATAGAGGCACTAGAGCTACAAAAGTTGATTGCACAATGCAGGCAGATGAATTCAGTCATCGACCCCGGTTTTTGAGGCAGTGTGTCTCAATTTCCAGCCCTCACTCGTCTTTTTCCAGAGATGGGGAGATCGAAAGCTGTCCGCAATTGCATGAAATTCTTCCAGACTCATATCAAGGTAGTCCAGAATTTCATCAATATACCTTTTGGGAAATTCACCATCGAATTTTTCAATCAGGAGTTTCCCTTCTTCACTGGTGATCTTCTCGTTGCGAATTTCCTGGGAAGAGTCCTGCATGGCTCTTCCGCAGCCAAATTTGATATAACTACTGTAATAAAATAAACCATCGATTCGATCATCCAGTGAGTTATATTTACTATAAGTGCCTTCCGTTCTAACAGGATTTGCTTCAAAATCTATTTTTTCTACGCTGAAGTAGTAACATTCCTGTGGATCCCAGGGAATGTAGTAACCGAGGTAGTGAAACTCTATTCCTGATTTTTGCAGTTTTTCCTGGTTCAATGGAGTGTAAGCGGCTAAATCGTTTTTTGACAGTCCGAATTCTTTTATGATTTCGTCCCCCCGTACTCCCCCAAAGTAGAGTTGTTCCGGGTTTACATCATCAAAGTGCAGTTTGAAGCCGTCGCACTCTTCCTCACTGAATGTTTTTGTTTCATGAGAGATCGGTGCTCCATATTCTCCAGGCATTTCTCCATAAAAAACCAGAGGGATCTGAAACTGAGCCGCCATTTTGGGAGCAAAGGTTTTTTGACCCATGATAAAGGGCTGAAATGGGTGAAAGAGTTGCCTTGTTGCTATCTGGGTCAGGATACGATGAACCTTGCCATTGGGAGTGAACAGATAATTGTCGAAGCCCCCCTTGTGAATCCAGTTTTGAAAATTCGTCCAGCCGACTTCTGTGTACAAATGAGGAGACCAGGTCACGGTCAAAGGATTCATTTTGTACTTGTATTTTAGCAACCAAGAAGCATATACCGAGTCTTTTCCTCCGGATCCGGGAACCAAACAGTCGTAACCCCCATCGTCCCGTCGAAAGCGATCACACAACTCCAGGAGTTCGGTTTCCCTGTCCTTCCAGTTGACTGCAGTCTTTTGTGTTTTTTTGTGATTGCAAGCAAAGCATATGCCCTCACTGTCAAATTGAATGGTCTTTTTTGGACTTCCCTTTTTGTGTTCGTATTCATTGCTGGAATTCGGTCTTTGATTAGTAATATTGCATATTTTGCAAAATTTAACCTCGGCGGGTAGTCCATAGTAGACTTCAAGCTTTTCGGCCATCTTGAATTCTCCTCATTTTCTCCTTTTATCGGTATCGGAAGGTTGCTGGTGTTAGGAAAGTCATGCAGGTTAATTTGTGTTTGTCAAATGACGATAACTTCGATGCATGAAATCAAATCTAGAAGCTCTCAAAGAACAAACAATCTCAACGATCTGTGTTCGCGGTGGATCAAAAGGTGTTCCGGGAAAAAATATCCGTGAATTGGGGGGGAAGCCTTTGCTGGCCCATACAATTGAGCACGCTCTCGAAAGTGGTTTGTTTTTTGATGTTGTTGTGAGTACTGACTGTGAGAAAATCCAGAAGACTGCCAGGAAGTGGGGAGCAAAGAGTTTCTTTTTACGTGCTAAAGATTTGGCAGGGGATAGTGCTGCCAAGATACCAGTAATCAGGGATGCACTCATTCAAAGTGAAGAGTACTTTGGTCGCGAATTTTTGTATCTGGTGGACCTGGATGCGACTGCTCCCGTGCGAACAAGAGAGCACCTGCTGGAAGGTTTCGAGAAATTTCTTCAAGGAAATCACAGCAACCTGATAACAGCCACGCCATCCAGAAAGCATCCGGGCTTCAATATGGTAGAAAGGAAAGCAGATGGTCGTGTGGAGAGGGTAATGATCCCTGAAGCTGATAAAGTACGACGGCAGGACTGTCCTCCTTGCTATGACATGAATGCGAGTTTTTACATCTGGAAGAGGGACTGTCTATTGTACTCAGACTCTTTGTTTCACGAGAAAACGGGGCTTTATGTTATGCCAGAGGAAACCAGTTTTGATATTGACAGTGAGCTGGATTGGTTTTTGGTAGAATGCTTGCTTGAAAAAATGGAGAAAGATGGATTCTGAATCAAGACCAAAAGATAGTGTAGCTGTCGTACTGTACGGGCTCCTCAAAAACATAGACACTGAGCCTTACAACGCATGGATTTTCGAAGATTTGGGAGATGGAGAATGTTATTTGCAGAAGTACCTGGATCGATTGAGAGAATTGCCATGGGTCCATTGCGTCTATATTGCTACACTTGAGGGTAAGCCTCATTCAAAGTTCGAGAAATTTGGGGATGAATTTGTAAAGATTGTCTACATGAAGGAGTCGGACTTTCGATGGCCGAAATTCTGGTGGGGTCAGGCCTGGAACTTAGGCGCAATGAGTGAGTCAATGATACCGGTTTGGGCGTACCAGATTATGCTTGGATTCAAAGAAGATATTCTTGTTGAAGATCTTCCATTTGGTGGTTTGTGGGATCCAGATATTGTTCTTGAGGGTTTGGCGCAGATTCGCAAGGAGCCCGAAAAGTACTGCACAGTCAAAGGTGTATTCTCACAAGAGTGCATGATTACTACCAGACAATATTATCAGCGAGTCTATAAGGACAAACTCCTCGATCAACCTAAGGATAATGATAGCGACAAAGACAGTCCGGGTATCAGACTATATTCCAACCGTACAGGTCAGAAATACAATTTTGAATACGATCGCATTTTTAATATTCAACCAAGGTTAAAGGAAGGGTATCGGTTTTTCAGGAAGTTCTTTGCAAAGCAAAAAGAAAGTCAGGGACAGAAGGACTTTCGACGTGAAATTGAGCTCTTTTGCAATGAGTACTATGAAGATCTGTTTAACAAGTTACCCGCTACAATTCGAATCGACTTCAGCGGCAATCCCGAATTGATGCGACTTGATCTTCTTGAAAAGATCCTGGATGAAGCCTCTGCGATCAGCAGATTTACGGTGGTCTTGAGTAAGGAGCTTGGAGCATACCAGGATTTGCAGACGGTTCTGTCAATTCTCGATAAATATAATCTCCACTATTACTTTGAAACTGATGGTGAGTTTGAGTCGACTCATCTGGCGAAAGTTCTCGATACGATGGATGTGGTCTGCTTTGATGTAGATAGTCCGGATGTTGCCGCATTTAAGCAAAGCTCGCCCGATCGCAAGGTTGAGTTATGCCTCTTTAATCTGCACGAAAGTATGCGCACCAATAACTCCAGGGGATATCCCCAGATTGGTGTTCAATGCAAGTTGCCAAAGGATGATAGCCTCAAGTACCAGATTATCAAGTTTTGGAGAGAGCATATGGATCATGTGGCTCCTTTAAATTTTGCGTACAAAATGCAGGGCCATTTGAGTCCCAGGATTCAGTTTGTCCGCTATCTGAGCCCTTCGGGAATAGAAGAGGAAATCGAGAAGGATATCGACTTCAGGCAGTTGGTTATTTCAGCGCCTGGAGTGTACGAAAAAAATGGAGTCTCAGTGGGTGAGGTAGAAATGGTGGAGCATTTGAAGCTGACTGATTGGTATTGAACTAGGTAATCCATTTCTCATACACGGTATCTGCATCGTCTTTATCCCATTCCATGGACTGCTTGTCTGTGTAGACGAGTAAATAGAAGTCTTCTTCACCGGTATTCTTAATTGCGTGAAGCAGTTTGGGGGGAATGAGGACAATCTTTGGCTCTTCATCGCTGAGTCTGATTTCCAGTTCTTCCTTGGTTTCCAGATCTTTGAAATAGAGGGTGGCCTGACCTTTCACAAGATAGAAAAGCTCGTATTTACGATAATGCCAATGATTGCCTTTGACTATTCCCGGCTTTGCTGTGGTCAGGAAGCATTGACCAAATTCTCGATGTCCTTCGGGCATCATCTCAGCTTGAAACAATTCTTCGAGATAGCCACGATGATCACTGTGTCTTTTCAAGTGGAATGTAGGGATTTCTATACTCATGTGACAAAATACCGAATCAATTCAAAGTGTTCTGCGTAGCGCACTCCCTGACTTCTTCCAATGACTTCATGAATCTTTCTGATATTCTCTAGACTGCGCTCATGAGGATCTGCTCTCATCTGACTGGCATAGAGCGAAAGAGCATGAAGTTTTTCTTCGATTTCTTCTTCGATATCTATGAAGAAGTTCGCTCGAAATGGAGCGTCAGACCAGCTGAAGGACGGATTGTCATACACCATGACAACAGGAGAGTAGCTCTTGAGATTGTGTGGCCTTGGTCTTAATGCAGTAAATGCACATTGATAGGTTACTCGATGATCTACGTTATAGCTGTTGGATGCAGGAATCAGCACCATATTGGGATTGAGTTCGTTCAGGCTGAGTCTTGATCCTTTCTCTATTTTGTCCAGGACATCTTTCTCCGGAAGGGTATCGAGCTTCAGATGATATTCATCACCTGCAAAGAAGACTTCATAATCGTCGATTTCAAGATAATTCATGGCGGCACTCAGTTCACTCTCACGGGTACTTGATTCGCTGAAGCCTCCATACTGAGCCTCATCGCCGTAAGTCATGATTTGAACGTAAACTTCACCACCCGCCTTTTTGATCTTTCGAATCAGACCTCCGCAGCCCAGAGTTTCATCGTCAGGGTGAGGGGAAATGATCAGACATCGAGTATCGTTAGAGATCAAGATTCATTCTCCTTTTCAAGCCACTCATAATTTTCTCTCAGACCTTCCTGCAAACTGAATTTTGGGCTCCAACCCAGAGAATCTTTCACAAGACTACTATCACAAAGCAGTTCCATGACTTCACTTCGAGGGTGAGGGTGACTCTCGAATTGAATCTCCAGACTATTGTCACTAACCATCTGCGCGAGTTCAAGAATTGAAATTGATTTGCCAGAGCCCGCATTGAGAATCAATGGAGCAGTTTCTGCGAAAAAGTACTGAGCAAGGAAATTGGCACAGTCTTTCACATATAAAAAGTCTCGTCTTTGCTCTCCGCTTCCATAGACAGTGAGGTTTTGATTCTCTTGCTTTCGCTTGAGAAAGATAGGGATTACACCACCTTCCTTGTTGTCCACTTTCTGGTGAGGACCATAGGTATTGAAGGGGCGTGCCAGACGAACGGGCAAATTGTAAGCATAATGGTACGAGATGGCGAGGTTTTCAGCAGCGAGTTTTGAGGCTCCGTAGGGAGAAATGGGTATAGCCGGGTGTTTCTCATGAATACCATTCTTCAGACCAGAGTCTTGCAGATTATTCAGTCCATAAACCATACAGGTACTTGTCATCAAAAATGGGAGTTGATGTTCTCGACAGGCTTCCAGAATATTTTGGGTTCCACAGATATTCACATTTGTATACAGGAATGGATCATCAATACTCTCTTGTACGTCGCCTTTGGCAGCGAGGTGAAAGACCCCGGAGAGTTCTTTGAAGGGGATGACTGTCTCGAGATTATCTAGTATAGAGTGCTGTAGAAATTCGACTCCGCTAAGTCCCTGAATGTTCTTTACGCGGCCTGAAGAAAGGTCGTCGAGAACATAAACTCTCTCCACTTCTCTTTGGAGTAATTCCCGAACGAGCCAGGATCCAATAAACCCTGCACCACCGGTAACTAGAAAGGACTTCATTAATGCTCCTCAAACTTCAAGGCATCGCATCCATCACAAACTGATTTTTGATTTCTGCGAAAGTCTTTAAATCCGCAACCTTTCCAAAGGGACTGGAGGCTTTCATGATCTTTCAAGTGACCAAAATGATGATCGGGCAAAAGAGTGCACGGTGTCACTTGCCCCTTTCGATTGATGTACATACTTTCAAAAGTCTGAGGGCAGTGCTCATTGAGCTTGAAGTTCAAGGACCGACTGCCTTTGCGGTAACGTCCCGGAGGTGTGGTGACAATCATTTTCCAGCGATCTTGAGAGCGAAACTCTTCAATCTGTGAATAGAGTTGAACTTCCTGCTCGAAGTCCAGTCTGAGGTTTTCGTGATCTCTGGCTTTGTTCGGGCCAAAGAGAACATGCATGTAAACACCTAGTTCGTCCAGCCGATCCGTAATTTCAATGATCTCATGAAAGTTTGACTTTTGAACCAGTGTGTTCACTCTGATGATCAGCTTATATTGCTCTCTGTGAGAAAGAAGCTCCTGGAGGTTTTTCCAGGCCGTATTATTGATATGACCTTCAAAGCCTTTGGAGCGCTTCTCGAGGCTGTCCAGGCTGAAAGTAATCTCCCGAACCCCGGCATCCAAGACTCTTTGAAGCTTCTCCTTTCTCAGGAGTAATCCATTCGTTGTGAAGCTCACATGAAAGCCACGCTTGCAAGCCAATTCAATCATTTCATTGAACTGCTTGTGGTAAGTAATTTCTCCCCAACCGCCAAGATCAATTCGGTGAAGACCAAAAAAGTCAAGCTGGTTGAGAACCTGCACATAGGTATCCCAGTCCATTTCCTGGAGTTCTATGGGCAATTCATGCCGTGGGCACATGGTGCAATCAAGATTGCAGGCATTGTTCAATTCAATCTGAACCATGGCAGGCTTGGGTGGGATAGCCATTTGCATTCTTTTGAGTTTCTCAAACCACATAGCTATCCAATAGTTTTCCAAAGGTCACAATCTTTGCACTTGTCCATTTTTTCAAACGTGCCCTCGAGGTGAATATCGCGAAACTCCTCATATTCGCGACTGTTCCAGATCTCATTCAGACTTTTCTCGTTTACATTTCCCATCATGGGATCGTCATTGATAACGTTGCAGCAAATAGTAGTATTTCCACTGTAGGAAACTACTATTGTGCGCCAAAGTTCACGACAGGGAAACCTTTCGAGACTACTCTGAGATCGCTTGCCCCTTTCTTCGTAGGTCCCCGCCCAGTTATGTACCGGTGGGATAGCGATTTCATCCACAAGTCCTTCCCATCGAGTTCTAAAGAGCTCGACCTCATGCTCGGTTTCTTCCATGCGAATGAACTGTAGACTGAACTTCAAGTCAGCATTGGGGAAATCTTCATGTCTGATTTTGATAAAGTTCTCAATGAAGCCCTCCAGCTTATTGTAGTTTCCATTGATTCTGATCTTTTCGTATGTCTCTGCCGTAGCACCATCTATGCTGACATTGAGATGGTGGGGAGGGCAATCGAGCAATTTCCTGATGCGGCGTTCGGAGAGATAAAGACCGTTAGTATTTACCCGCACATGCAGATTGGTTTCCTCACGTATGTGACGAATCATCTCAAAGAGATCTGCACTAATAAACGGTTCGCCATATCCATGCAAAATGATGTTTTGCACCCCCATCTCGACGGCATCTCCAATTACCTTGTAGAAGGTATCCAGAGGCATATTGCCAAGAGAGCGTGTCATCTCGTCTCGTGGGCACATGACGCAGTTCAGATTGCATTTATTGGTGGGCTCAATATTGATAGAGACTGGAGGACTTAAGACATCCAGTTTGTTAGAAACCCAATCTTTCATCTTCTCCTCAAGACTGGACTCCTTAGAGCTGATTGTCAGTAATTTTTCAATTTGCTTGCGGTCCCTTGGAGTGCCACAGGTCCAGCGAGTATCCGGACGCATCAGTAGTCTGGTCCATGGTTGAAAGCGCCGAACAGTAAGCTCCAGAGAGAGTTCGTATTGAATAATCTGTTGAATTCGCTTTTTGGAGCGAGTAGCTAAACATCTCTCTAAAACAGTGCTGTCAAACACTTCCAATTGTATGCCAGTAGGAAAACCAGAGGTGAAAAAATACTGACCTTCCTCATACTCCCCCAGCATCTTGTTCAATAACTCACTACCGAAAATCGGATTGTCCGCACCTACTCGAATTCCTCGATCACAATGAACTGACTCCAGAGCTTCTTCGAGTCGGGAAGATTCGGAATCTGTTTCGGTCCACAGGATGGTACAACTATCTTTTTCAAGAATGGACTGGGGAATTTCACAAGTTTTGGGATTTCCCTGTACAGAGACAACAATTGGCAGGGAACACTCCTCCAGCTGCTTGATTAATTGTTCCAGAACAGTGGAATCCAGCAGAGGTTGCAAGACCTGACTTTCCAGGCCAAGCCAATTCTTTTCCAGATTGGCTAATACGATGAACGCAAACTGATTGTGCATAGTCTTGGGATTTGCCATGAATGTGCCAGAAACAGTGTTCAAGTTCAACCGAAACCTGCCTGCCTCTGCTAACTCTATCGGCAGAAAAGGGGAAATTCATGAGCATTATTGGACAAATCAGGACAAAAATACTCAAGGGCGCAAGCTTGAGTTTTCATGGTCGTGAACTTTGAGAGCTTCGCAGGATTTCCATGCGGTCAGGGTTTCCCTGGCATAAAAATTTAAATGTGCCAGGGCCAAGATGGAAGAGTGCATCAAGGATGCAAAGGTAAGGCTCAAATTGTTCTCGACCCTGATCATATTCCTGAATTTTATAGTTGTGATGAATAACTTCGATACTTTTTGACGAGAAGATATCTTCATCAAGGTACTCCTGCGCACGGCCTCCCCCAATGTAATGAGTGGCATCCAAACTCTCGCATAAACTACAAAGGAGTTCAGAGCAGCTACCATTACCTGGAAGCTGCGAAGCCCAGACAATCTCTGGTTTCATGTTTAACTTCGAAAAGAACCAGTCATTGAGTCGGGAGTTTAGTTTGACCATCTGTCCATCCATTTGATGCAGGAGAAGTTCTCTAAACTCATGAAAGTAGAGCTTAAAGAAAGGTGCTTTGCCATAGTTCATCTGAAGACTGCTGCAAAACTTCTTCTTGAATCGTTGTTCGTCAGTGATGAGATGATCACGGATTGTTTTTTGGAGGTGGCCCTTTCGATCTATGGGCAAGGTGACCCATTGTGAACCTTGATTGGAAAGAATTCTGTTTCGATATTGAAAGGAGTGTTTTTCAAGCTGAACATTGTCCAGATAAATCAGGGTGTCACTCAGCCAGACTTTGTGAAAAAAACCAATCCAGGGCAGAAAGACAGGTTGATGGATTGTAACTACCACTCCCACTCTCCTGATTCTACAAGTCTCTCATCACGAACTTTCCACAATGCAGTGCGCTTTGAGCGTGCCTTGAGTACGGCTGGCAAATGAAGCAGTAACCAGATAAGTCCCTGAATATAGTGTGGATTTCCCCGCATCCACTCAGACAGGCAAAATACCGGGTAGTGAATGAAATGATCTCGCCAGAGTCCCCAACTGGAAACATTGAGGTAGAAGAAAAGCAGTTTGTTGCGACGGTTGGTAAAGTGGACGAAATCACTGGGAAATTTTGAAATTGTTGCCTGACTCATGTGTTCAGTAGTGGCATCTGGGCAATAATAGCATTTGAAGCCTGCCTTGCTGGCGCGGTAAGACAAATCGGCGTCTTCCCAGTAAAAGGGGAGCAGAAGTCTTTCAAATCCTCCCAACTCAAGGAAGGTTGAGCGACGGTAGGCTCCCAGGCATCCTAGAGACATAAGATGAGGACCGGGAAGTTCTTTGTCGTCATTTCTCAAGAGTAAGTGACCTTTTTTATTCTCAACCGTGAAATAACCGGCCTGGAAATCGAGGGTGTCCGGGTCAACATTTTTGGGTACAGCCAGAAAGTTGTCTGGTGCTGCCCGCAAACAATCGATAAGTCTTTCCATGCTTGTCTCATCCAGCCATTCATCATTGTTCAAAAGCAGTATGTATTGTGCCTTGGTGGCATTGCGAACAGCCTCGTTGTAAGAATAGAGCACCAGATTTTCTTTGCACTTGTAAAACTGAACTTCCGGATAGGAATTGACGAGCTCTTCACTTTCATCACTGGATGCGTTATCAACTACAATCATTTCTCCTGCATAGAAGCAGCTCTTCATTGCGCTCAGATTCTTTTCGATGCATCGCTTGAGAAGATGAGCACCATTATAATTCAAAATCAAAATTGCAAAGTCCAATGGATTCTCCTCTTAAAGTGTTCGACACTTGAGGGGTTATTAGTGAATTCAAGGATCAAGGATACCTGTTAGAATCTCATGGACTGATTTTTGAGGACAGTGCAAACTATCCAAATGACTGTAACGCGGTCTGATGGAAGCGTAATCATTGTCTGGCCACTGGGAGCTCTCAATAATCAGTTTCAGCTTCAATCTCTCTTGAATGATTTCACCAAGCTCCAGTACACTCAGCGCTTCTTTGCAGGCGAGGTGGTTGATCCTGGGAAAATCATCAGCCTTTAGAATTTTGAAGATTGTCTCAAAGATCTCGCGACTGCTGACCGGGCTGAGAGTCTTGTCCCGAAACAAGCGCAGGGACTTATTTTCATCACTTGCCTTTTGAAGCATTCGAAGGAAGCCACCTTTGTGGTGGGGAAGTAAAAAAGGATGATCCAGAGGAGTGAATCGAAGAACAAAGCCTTTTTCGACCTTTAGAACTTCCTTTTCACCCCAGAGTTTGGTTTTGGAGTAGTAGCCTTTGGGATAAGTCTGACTGTTTTCAAGATATCCTCCAGTGTTTCCCTCAAAGACGAAGTCAGTGGATAAATACAAAAGGGGAATTTGTCTGGCCCGGGCAAGAGAGGCTAATTTCCCGGTAGAAATAACATTAATCTGGAAAGCTCGATTCTTCTCTTTTTCGCACAGATTGACATCTGTGAAGGCTGCGCAGTGAACAATGGCGTCGATTTTTGGGAGTCCAAACAAATCTTGCTCCAGGGCGGGACTTTCTAAATCCAGAACTTTCCATCTCGAATAATGAGAGTGCAAGGGGCTCTGCCTGGCACTACCAAGGACGTCAACATCTGCCTCAAGGAAAAAGCGACACAGATTATATCCAACCTGCCCATTTGCACCAGTAATAAGTACTTTTTGCACTTGTGAAGAAACAGCTGCATTCATAGGACTTCCTTTCCTCTGGTATAATCTGCCAGTCATTGCACAGAAAGGGTATTGTCAGGAAGGGATTCAGGCAAGTGTATTCTGTCAGAATGGTAAGGTCCAGGCGGACATGGCTTACAGAATTTGTTTGCGCACAGCTGCGGTGAGCATGAATGAACTTTGTCGATAGTTCGAGAGACGAATCACTTGTCTGATGGTGATGAGCAAGGAAAAAGGAGTACGCAATGTCTGAGCATAGTTCAGGTCGGGTTTTCTCGATCGTCAAACCGCTGAAGGAAATCCTCAAAGACTTTGAAGTTCGTGAAATGGAGGGTAAGAAAGAATCGCTGGGTTTTGCCTTTCCCGATTTTCCAGTTTGGAATGAAAGTCTGAGTGGGCTAAGGCGTGGTCACCTTCATCTTATGGTGATGCCTTCGAAATATGCCCGTCGCCATATCTTGCTGGAGATTGCTGTTAGCGCCATTAAGGCCCAAAAAGTTCCTGTATTATTCATGAGTTTTGATAAAAGTCCCAAAGACATTCTGTGTGAATTGGTGGCGAAGGAAACGACTCTTCCCCTGTCCACAGTTCAGACCCTGAAAGTAAAGTCCAACGCAGAAAGAAAGGAAAAACTCAAAACGGGTCTTGAAAATCTGGCGAAGTATCAGGGTTATTTGCACATTCTTGGTGGCTCTCAGCTCGATACACCTGAGCAAATTGAAGCGCATCTGGATTGGATGAAGGGGGCGTACAAGACAAGAGATGTGATCCTGATCATTGATTCACTTCAAAGAATACCCAGTTACTCTTCCTACCCATCCCAGGAAGAGAGGATCAATGATTTGTGTAATCGCCTCAAGACTATTGCGGTCTCCAGAGAAATTCCTGTTTTGGCAAGTAGTGATGTTTCTGCGGAAGGTCAGGAAATCGACGATGCAGACAACAAGGATAAAGTAGTCTTGAATCACGCCTGGGGCAGTGGGAGCCTGGATCGATACTGTGATACCGGGATGAGTGCTTCCAAGAACTGGATGGATTCGGCGGAACTGGATCAGCAGCTAAAGAGTATCGCTGAGTCAATCAACAAGAGCGTTGTGCGCCTACCAGACCTGGATGTTATTGACGTCTATTTTGACAAGAGCCCAGGAGATTTAAAGAAGAGAGAAGGGATTCAGCTTCTTCTTTACCATGTTACGGGGCATATGAGTGAACTTGGGATCATCACTGATTCTCAAGTGGTTCGGGCCAATCGAATGGCCAAGGCCCTCAACAGTATGGTTGATGAGGGGTACCTGGAGTTTTATGATCCTGCTGATGATGATCAGCCCGTAGTTGCTGCTGATGCAGCTGCTCCAGGGGCAGTGTCTGGAATGCGTGATGCAGTAGCACCGGCAGGACCTCCCAAAAAGAAAATTAAACCTTCCATCAAGCTTTCACGATAGATCAGTCGCTAATCTTGGATGTGCACGCTGTCTGAATCAAAAATCTCTGTAGAGCAGATCGAGTCTATGGATTTTCCCATGGTTCGGGAGTTCGGCCTGAAAATTCTGAACCTGGATGTAGGTTTCAGTGAAGTAGAACTTCCCTTTCGAGACATGTTTTCAAGACCGGGGGGAAGTGTGAATGGTCCTGCCATGATGTGTCTGGCGGATTATGGAATGTACCTTGCAGTGATGACCTTGATTGGACCTGAACTTTTAACCGTCACTAGTAATTTGAATATCGATTTTCTAAAGCGTCCTCCCCATGGGAGAATTCTGGGAAGAGCCCGAGTGTTGAAACTGGGTCGAAAGCTGGCCTTTGGTCGAGTGGAGCTCTTCTGTGATTCAGAAAATGGAGAAGTGCTTGTGGCCCACTGCACCTGTACTTATTCGATCCCTGAGGGTAAGCAGATATAAGCTACAGTCAAACTATAATCCAGTTTTAGAGCGGACTGGAAGAAAACCGGATCTAATAGCCGGACTGAATAAAAACCAGCTTGAACACAGTCTGGAATAAAATTCTCAAATCAAAGAGTAATGACCAGTTTTCCACATAGTAAAGATCATAAGCTGTTCGATCTTCAATTGGTGTCTGACCTCGAAGGCCGTTACACTGGCTCCAGCCAGTGAGTCCTCCACGAACTTTGTGACGGAGCATGTAACCCGGAATCTTTTCCTTGAATTCATTCACGAAAACTGGTCTTTCGGGCCTTGGGCCAACCAGTGACATTTCACCCTTGAGTACGTTGTAAAGTTGAGGCAGTTCATCAATACTGGTTTTTCTGAGGATTGTACCCATCTTGGTCCAGCGAGGATCCCCTTTAATTGCCCACATTGGTCCGCTTTGCTGCTCAGCATCCACTCGCATAGAGCGAAACTTCCAGATTCTGAAAATCTCTCCATCCAATCCGACCCTGTCCTGGAAATAGAAAATTGGTCCTCTATCTTCCAGTTTGATTAGCACCGCAATCGTGAAAAACAGGGGACTGAGCACGATCAAACTGGCCAGGCTGATTAAAAAGTCGAGTACATGTCGAATCTTCATTTGAAGTCCGTAAATAGGTAGATTACTTCCTACGGAAACGACTGGGACTCCATGGACCTCGCCAATTGTTACCTGTTTGGTGACGACTTCAAACAAATCAGGAACCACACTGAATTTGATTCTTCTGGATTCACACTCTTCGATGATTTTGACAGCGTGTTTAATGGATGAGTTTGGCAGTGCAACAATGACCTGATCCACCACATACTCTTTTATTAAAACTTTGAATTTCTCCAAAGGACCCAGGTAATTCACGTCACTTGGAAGTTCCACCGTTGAGGGGCCAATCAGGCTGAGATTCAGATTTTTTTGAGTTTGCTTGAGTTGTTCATAGATTTGCAGGGCTCGATTACCTGTACCAATAATCATGATGTTGTTGCGTCGAAAAGAGCCTGGCGCAATGATTCGAATGGTGAGGTTCTTGAAATAATAGAAGAGGTTCATGCCCGGGAGTAAAAGACCCAGAGAAATTAGAAATGTGGTTCGGGAGAAATCCTCTTCGCGGTAGAAAAAAGCGAGTGAAGACAGAATCAAAAAGCCCAGGAAGATGTTCTTGCTTAGATCCCAGCCTAAATCCGGAGTGAAACGAAATCCTTTTTGATAAACACCATTCAGGGCAAACAGAAAGAAGAGCATAATGCTAATCAATAAAAAGGTAGCCATATAGAGATTAAGTTCAGGGATACCTAATGGCGATGGAAAAATGGTATGAAAACGTACAAAATAGGCGGCAAGCAAGATGAGAAACATCACAGGGATGTCAGCGAGGATAAATAGCTTCCCTGTCCAGCTTTGTGGTGTAATTCGCATAAGGGCGCGGATTATAGCAAAAGCTGGAGTCAAGAAGTAGTGTCTTGTAAGAGTCAAACTTTTTTTTCTTTGAACACACTGGCCCAAGAGAAAGGTAGATTCATGAAACAGGTGAAAATCACTATTCAGACCAGAGGAAAAGGTCTGCATCCCATCACTTCGAAAATTCGTGAGTCTTTGAGTGGATTGTTGGGTGAAACCGGCTTGTTGAACATTTTCATCACTCATACCAGTGCCTCACTGATAATCCAGGAAAACGCTGACCCGACTGCAAGACAAGATTTGGAATCATTTATGGATCGTCTTGTCCCCGATGATCAGGCCTGGCATCGTCACATTCTTGAGGGGCCTGATGACACGACGAGCCACATGAAGTCTGTCTTGATGCAGGTCAGCCTGAATATCCCCATAAACTCGGGGCAACTGGCTCTTGGCACCTGGCAGGGTATTTATCTTTGGGAGCATCGAAGTGTTCCACACAACAGAAATTTGATTCTTACGGTCTTGTCCTGATTATTATTCGATGAGAATGCGCTCTGGCTCTCTTCATGGATTTGGGGTAGAGAGTTGCTGAAAAACTGCCGCCGGAAAGTCGTTTTGCGTTGCGAGATTCCGTGGACAGGACCTTACAAAAAGAGTAAAATGCGGCCAGGATTTGTAAGTCATGAGTATTTCTGTAAAAAAGTTGCCCCATCACGTGGTGCTGCGAAGCAGATTCGTTAGCAATCAACGCAAGATAACCTTCAGTTTTTCTATTGTCCTGATTTTTCTCGCTGCGCTTCTTTTTCTCTATGTCTTTCAAAATATGGAACTTCTTCAGATGGTGAACCAGAAAGAAAGGCTGAAAAAGAAGATTTTTGCCATGGAGAAGTTAATGGACAAGTACAAGCAAGAAGAGGTTATGCTTTCTTCTCTCCAACGTGTCGAGTTCATCGCCAGAGAACAGTTGAAAATGATTCCACCTGGTCGAAGAGACCGAATCTATCTTCCCAGTCATGGCACAAATCAAGCAGATTGAACATTATCCCGTTCTTTATCGAGAGGTCTTGCAGCACGCTCCTGCTGAAGCTCGTGTATTCTTTGATGGGACTTTTGGACATGGGGGACACGCCCAACTTCTTATCGAGTCGAGGAATATTGAGAAGTACCTTGGAATAGATTTAGACCCTCAAGCTCTAAAGTCAGCAGAGGAGAAGATGGGATTTGATCGTCTGACTCTTGAACACAATCGCTTTGATCGTGCTCTGGAAAGCCTTGAGGGCAAGGGACTGTTGAGCAAAGGCGAGATTGATTTTGCACTGGTTGATTTGGGTACCAGTCAGTTTCAGCTAAGAGAGGCTACTCGAGGTTTCTCCTTTCTCAAAGAGGGGCCCCTGGACATGAGAATGAATAATCAGTCGGGAATGGGTCTGAAGAGCTGGTTAATGGAGGCCGAGATCGAGGAGATTTCGGAAGTGATTCGCAAGTATGGGGAAGACAAGTTTCATTATCGTATAGCAAAAGCCATTCGTGAGAAGGTGGAGCAATTGGAGACGACGACGGAACTGGCAAACCTAATCGAAGCGACTCTTCCCAAATCCTATCTCAGAAATCAAAAAATACATGCTGCCACTCGCAGTTTTCAGGCATTTAGAATCCATTTGAATGGAGAGTTGGAGTGTCTTCAAACCTTCCTTGCCAAAATTCCAGCTTACATGGCGAAAGCAGGAAGGTTGGCCGTTATCAGTTTTCACTCGCTGGAGGACAGGATAGCCAAGGAGTGTTTCAAGGAGTGGGAGAGAGAAGAGTATAAAATCAGGGGTATGACCACCTCAGGTGTCTTGAAAGCCTCTCTCGGGAAAAGAATCTCACGAAAGGTCATCAAGCCGGGGGAGGAAGAGTTGAAGGAAAACAATGCTTCTCGTTCGGCAAAGATGAGAGTTTTTGAGTTCAAAGGTGGTGAGGCTTGAAGTACTTTCATCGCAAACTGGACTTTTTTCTGGCAGCTGTCATTGGGCTGTTCGTGCTGGTCTTGATCCGGCTTTTCTGGATTCAGGTTCTTGATCATGATTACTGGTATACCCGAGCCAAGAAGCAGCATATCGTAAAGCGAAAGATTCTTCGCAAACGAGGCACGATCTATGATCGCAATGGAAATGTGCTTGCTTATACTGCGGCTGTTAAACATTTGATTTGTGACCCCAGTAAAGTAAAGGACCCTGACAGCACTTTGGGGCTACTGGCGAGTTACACACGCTTGAATCTAAGAAATTTGAAGGAGAAGCTCCTCAAGTCTCGGGAGAAAGGACGGCGCTATTTACTATTGAAAGATGATGTCACCATGGAGGAATACCGCCGGATTCGTGAGCGGATGGAAGCAGAGCGTGATCTGTTTGACAAACCGGATGATGTAGGTGTGCTTTCGGGATGTGTCTATTTCAAGGATGCGACTAGAAGATACTATCCTTACAATATGATAGCAGCGAATGTATTGGGTTTTGTGGGTAAGGACGGCAAAGGCCTTGAGGGTGCTGAACTTTCTTATAATGATTTGCTAAGCGCCAGCCATGGACTCAAAATATATGAGCGAGGGCTTAATGGGCTGGTGCTTCCAAACAGTGAGAAGATTCTGACATCTCCGGACGGTGGAACCAGTGTCTATCTTAGTCTTGATGTGGTTATCCAATACCTTTTGGAAAAAAAGCTCAGGGAGGCCTACGAAAGCCACAGGCCCAAAAGTGCTGTAGTGGTTGTATTGAATCCAAAGAATGGTGAGATCCTGGGTATGGCTTCACAGCCCAGTTTCAACCCGAACTATTTTCCTTTTTACTCGGCTTCTGACTATAGAAACAGAGCTATTGCTGATCAGTTTGAGCCAGGTTCTACCATGAAAGCCATTACGGTTGCCGCTGCGATAGAAAGCAACGCTATAAACACTGAAGATTTTTTTGAGTGCAAAGGATATATTGAACTTTTTGATGTGTTTCGAATTCACTGTGATGCCCGGAAAGTACATGGAGAGATTTTTCCCCAGGCGATTATGAAAAAGTCATGCAATGTAGGGGCTATCTATATTGCACAGCGACTGGGCAGCCGCAAGATGTTTGACTTTCTTGAAAGGTTTGGTTTTGGGCAAAAAACCGGTATTCAGTTGCCTGGCGAAGTGTCAGGGATCAATCGTGAACCTCGCAAATGGTCGGGTTTGTCGTTGGCAGCCAAGTCTATTGGTCAGGAGATTGCAGTCAATTCACTTCAAATGGGAAGAGCTTTTGCGAGTATTGTGAATGGAGGTGTCCTCTATCACCCCAAGATTTTAGTCAAAACTCAGTCTTCCGAAGGGAAAACAACATTGATTCGTGATTTGCCGGTACGAAGAGTAATATCCAGTAAGACGAGTGAAGTCATGAGAAAGATTCTCAAGACTGTTACTGAGACCGGGGGATCAGGTAGAAGGGCAGATATCTCCGGTTACGATGTATTGGGGAAAACAGGAACTGCTCAGTCTTTGGCAGAGATGCACAAGAGTACCAGCGAGTGGGACGATGGTCTGAACCCCAAGGTTGTGGCCTCATTCGTAGGTGCAATACCGGCTGAAGATCCCCAACTTGTGATGTATGTAATGCTCAATGAACCCCAGGGAGAAAAGTATTATGGAGGTCAGGTGGCCGCTCCGATTTTTCGGGAATTGGGTAAAGAGATACTGGCCTATATGAAAATTCGTCCAACGAAACCGGACGAAACTGAAGAAGATGATGGGCCACTCAATGCTGAGCAGGTTCGGCAAGCTTCTGTAGAATCCGGTGTTCCAGCCTGGATGCAGCCTGCCCGTCCGGCAATTGATGTAGACAATGTTCAGACTCCTGCACCTTCTGAAAGAGATGATGACCAAATACCTGATTGGTTGCGCTTGGGGCCCGAGGTCGAGGAAGAGGAAGAAGACTCCAGACGGTGGCTAGGCCCCATATCCAGTCCCTCATCTCGCTTCGGAACTCAGACTGCCAGGCCCGATGAGCTACTTGAACTATTCACAAAGGATGACGAGGTTTTGTGGGACTAGAAAGAGAACATCCCGCTAGCCTTTGTGCCGATACCCGTGAACTAAAGCCTGGCGCTCGTTTTTTTGTTTTGGGGAGCTTTGATTTCGATCGTTTTGGGCCACAGTTGAGGGTGGCGAATTTACACAGCCTGGTTTGTGAAAAGAAGATCCCACTACAGTTGGAGAGTCCTGTGGAGACTGTGAGCGATGCCAGATTGCAATTTCTCAAAGAATGCTGTGAGTTCTACAGGGAGGATTTTGAATCCTTCGAGTGGACTGCAGTCACTGGCACCAAAGGCAAAACCTCTATCGCCTGGACCCTTTACAATACCTGGCAAAAACTGGGAGTGAAGGCGGCCTATATTGGAACTCTGGGAATCGATTTTCCCGGTTTTCATCAAAAAGGGCTGAATACGACTCCGGGGCTGCAACAGATGTTGAAGCTGCTACCGCAAATGAGAGCGGCAGGTGTAAAAAAAGTGGCTTTGGAAGCCTCTTCACAGGGGATGATGCAGCATCGTTTCCCCGTGGATCTTATCAAGCATCGAATATTCACTGATCTGAGTGAAGAGCATTTGGACGCTCACGCAACCATGGAAGCCTATCTTGAAGAGAAGAACAGGTTGTTTAAAGGCTATGGTTTCCAATCTGGTGAAGAAGCTACGGCTCATGTTCTGGCGCGAAGTCAGTACAAAGAAGGAGTTTTGAAAGGCTTTGAAGGCAAAGTTCTGGAGTACGGTCTGAAGGTGAATCGACCAGATTACAATTTAAGTCACTTCGAAACTGGACTTTTTCAAATGAAAGTCCGGCTCCATTGGCAAGAGATAGAACTTGCTCTGACTGTCCCTGGATTTGGTGCCTTTCAACTTGAAAATCTGCTGGCTGTAGTCAGCGTGTTAAATGAGCAGTTTCAATCACTGGAAAGTTTGAATGGATTCAAGTTTCCCAGTGTCCCAGGAAGGGTGGAACTTGCTGGAAACTTTCGTGAAGCGCCTGTTTTTGTAGATTATGCGCATAGCTCGCAATCTCTCGAGTTTGTTCTGGAAGCTGCGCGGGAGGAGTGCAAGGGTGAGCTTCTCGTAGTCTTTGGCTGTGGTGGTGACAGGGACCCTGGAAAGAGGGGGAGAATGGGGCGAGCAGCTTCCAGGTTTTGTGATCGGGTTTTTATCACAAATGACAATCCAAGGTCAGAAGACCCTGAAGCGATTGCTCGAGAGGTTCAATCTGGAATTGTGCCCAGAGATGGTTTGGAAGTGCAGGTAGTGCTGGACCGCAGGAAAGCCATCAAAGAAGCTCTATTGAAATTGAATCCAGGAGCCTGTCTTCTAATCTGTGGCAAAGGCCATGAGCAGACTCAAATCACTGGAAATGTAACGTCTTCTTTCGACGACCGGGAAGTTGTGCGCGAACTAATCAGGGAACTGTCCTCATGATTGGCTGGGAGTTGATTGAGCAAGTAGAGGGATTGGAAGTCGTGAAGGCCCTTCCGGAGAAACGAGACTTTTCCGGTGTCCATTTTGACAGTCGCAAAATTGTGGAGGGGAATCTCTTTTTAGCCAGAAAGGGAGAGCATCTTGATGGACATGACTATATTGAACAGGCATTGAAAAATGGGGCTTGTCTAATAGTTGGGGAAGAAGCGATTTCCAACCCCGACTTTGCCTATTGCCGACATCCCAACGTGCTTGAGTTTGTAATTGAGCTGGCTATGAGTTATCGACAATCTCTTAGAGGAAAACTGGTAGGAATCACGGGCAGCGTGGGTAAGACGACCACGAAGGACTGTCTAGGCTGGCTTCTGGGAGATGAATGCACAGCAACTCCCGGGAATTACAACAATACACTGGGCTTGCCAGTAGCCTTGCTTTCCATGCCAGTTCATCAGAAGTTTGGTGTCTTTGAGATGGGTATCAGTGAACCTGGAGAAATGGAAGTTCTGGCAAAGATACTCAAGCCGGATATCATGATGATTACCAATGTGCAAACCTCGCATATCGGAAACTTTGGATCCTATGAAAAATTGCTGGAAGAGAAATTAAAGTCTGGTTCTCACCTTGCTGAAAACCAGAGCCTGCTAGTTGGCGAAGAGCTAAAAAAGGAGCTGGAAGAACGAGGTTCCATGCTCTTGAAATACCATGTTTCCAACAATGAGAGTTTTCTCAATGAGGTAGAAAGGAAGGCTTGGACAAGCCAGATCGGGAAAGGACCTTTGGAATGCCTGGAGTTCTCTCTACAAGCATCCAGGATTTTGGGCGTATCAACTGAAGTTCTCAAGAAGAAAATTCAAGCGCGGGACCTGGAATTATCCCCACTGAGGATGCAAACTGTTCAGATGCAGGGAATCCAATTCTTGTTGGATTGTTACAATGCTTCTTTGAGCTCTTACGAAGCCTTTCTTGACTCCATTGAAGATCCTCAGAATTGGTGGCTTGTTGCGGGAGATATTTTGGAATTGGGTGAGTTTGAAGAACAGATTCACAAGACTTTGATTGGAATAATTGAGGAAAAGAACTTTCAGAGAGTCTTTTTAGTCGGCAAGGCTATGAGAAAGGTTTTTTCAAAAGGGCGAGAACTGAAACCCTCGATTGGTTATTATGACGGCAAGGAAGAGATTCTTCAGGAGATTCAAAAGAGCAGGCCGCAAAAAGTCGGCTTGAAGGCTTCTCGGGGTTTGAGACTGGAGAGTCTGGTAAGTCCAGAAAACTGGGAGAATGAGTTTGTTAGTTGAATTTGTAGACAGTATCACACTTCGCGCAATTTACTCATTGATCATGGCTTATTGTGTAACAGTTCTTCTGGGGCCATGGGTAATTGAGCGTCTTCGCGAAAAGAAGATTGGCCAAAAGGTCCGGGAAGAAGGTGTGGAAGCCCATCAGGTAAAGTCTGGAATTCCCACCATGGGTGGTGTGTTGATGATCGTTCCTGTACTGGTGGCTTCCTTGATTTGGGGGAAGCTGTCCGTCGAGTTGGGAATGGTGCTCATGGCTCTCCTCTGGATGGGTTTTTTGGGCTTTTTGGATGACTTTCTGAAAATCAGTCGCAAGAATACAAAGGGACTGATCGCCCGTTGGAAGCTCGTCGGACAGTTTAGCTTCGGTTTATTGGTTGGAGGCTATCTCTATGTAAATGGAAATCTGGGATCTACACTTTTTGTACCCGTGATCAATCAGACAATAGATCTGGGCTGGTTCTATGTCATTTTTGTTTCCTTGACCATTGTAGGTTCCTCCAACGCGGTGAACCTGACCGATGGCCTGGATGGGCTGGCGAGCGGGATCATGTTTATTGTGATTGGATGCATGGGCTTGGTGGCCTATCTCAGTGGAAATGCAATTTATTCCCACCACCTTCAAATTCCGCATTTGATCGGAAGTGGTGAACTGACGGTATTTTGCTTTGCCATGGTAGGGGCCTGTCTGGGATTTTTATGGTTCAACTGTGCACCGGCGCAGGTTTTCATGGGGGATACCGGGTCTCTCGCCCTGGGTGGTTCACTGGGTACCGTAGCGGTACTGTGCAAAGCTGAGATCTTTTTGATTGTCGTAGGTGGAATCTTCGTCATTGAAGCTTTGTCTGTAATTATCCAGGTGGCCTCTTATCGCACAACTGGTCGTAGAGTGTTTCGCATGGCACCAATTCATCATCACTTTGAGTTGAAAGGCTGGGCTGAGAGTAAGGTTGTGATTCGTTTTTGGATTACCACCCTGATTTTGGCTTTGCTTGGGATGAGTTTACTGGGTATCAATGGGCGAATTTTCTACTAACTCCAGGGAAGATAAGCCCTTCGAGAGCAAGTGGAACAAGAAGTTCTCGTTGCTTGATGAAAAGCAGAGAGAGGTCAGCTTCTTACCCTGGGTGTTCCCCTGGCTGGAAGCTAAGGTCGTACTGGATTTGGCCTGTGGTGCTGGCCGAAACAGCTTTTATCTAAAGAACCGAAGCTGTGATGTGCTTCCTGTTGACGGGTCCCGAGCAGGACTTCATAAACTACAAGAGCTCTATGGGATCAAAGATCACTGGCTGGTGGATCTTGAAGAGAAAAACTCGATTGAAGCCTTGCAGAACTTGCCTGAGTTCGAAGCTGTATTGAGCTCATTTTACAAACCCTCCAGGGAAGTGTTGCAGTATCTGTCCTCACTAAATCCCGAGTTGGTGATTGTGCTGGGTACATTCAGTGAGAATCAGGAAGGTTTCTCGAAGCGCTTTTGCTTTGATCGTGAATTATTTGAGTGGTTGGAGAGCCACTTTCGCATCCTTCTGCACCGGGAAGGAGCGTGCGAAGAAGGCAGAGTTCGCTTGTGTGTGTTCAGCCCAAAAACTTCCTCAAATCGCAATTAGAGTTACTTCTGTATATGCGAAACCAATAGAAAGCCACTGTGAGCAAGTTTTAAAACAGGGTGTAGACGAAAGGCGCTACGGCAGAACCGCTGCTAAACACAATCACTGCGCCAAGTAGAAGCAAAACGATCAAGATAGGAGCAAGCCACCACTTTTTACGTTCCTTCATAAATTCCCAAAGTTCTTTTAAAAATTCCATAGTTACCAAATCTTTTCGAAATATCTTTGATTGAACTGAACGTTTCGGTCATGAAAATAGCTTGAATCTTTGTCTTGAGCCTTTTTCAGGCCCAGAGTGTCACCCTGAAAGAAGCGATAAAGAAAGGAAATTGGTGTTAAGAAAAAGTAAAAGCAGAGGCCCAGCAGCAGAGAGGAAACGAAATGACCGATCTTTTCGCCGAACCCCAGCCAGGCTCTTGCGACGAGTTCCCCCAGCTTTTGGAGGAATAGTCCCAGAACCAGGAAAACGAAGGAGGCTACCAGAAAACCGGGTATGGAGAATATGTACCATACAATCATGCAAGCCAGAGACAAAACGGCGTTGGTTTCTAAAACGGTATATCTTTCCATCTTAATCCAGTACGAATTCTTCTTCCCAGTTCGATTTCTCTTGCCAGTCAGGTTGTTCCTTTTTACAAAACAAATAGTTCTCAACGACGAGGTAGTCCATTTCTGTTCGCATAAAACAGCGGTAGGAGTCGTCCGGTACGCAGACAGGGGGTTCTCCACGTACGTTAAAGCTGGTATTGATGACTACAGAGCTTCCACTTCTTTCTTTGATCTTTTCCAGAAGTTGGTGATATCTGGGGTTCGTTTCTTCGTGAACTGTTTGAACTCTGGCCGAGAAATCAAGATGAGTGATGGAAGGTAAGTCCGATCGCTCGTAATAGAGTTTTTCTCGAAGAGAGAGCGAGTGGTAATTCTCTGGCAATTCCTTGCGCCTCTTCTTTTCAACATCAGCCACAAGTAGCATATACGGTGAGTCATGATCCAGCTCGAAATATTCTCTGGAGTCTGTTGCAAGAACACTGGGTGCAAAAGGACGAAAACTCTCTCTATATTTGATTTTAAGATTCAGCTTCTTCTGCATTTCAGGATTTCTGGGGTCTCCCAGGATTGAACGATTTCCCAGTGCTCGAGGGCCCCATTCCATTCGCCCTTGATGCCATCCCACTACATTCCCGTCACACAGTAGCTTCGCCACTTCTGAGCTGAGTTCATCAAAAGACTCAAACCGTTTGAAAGGCGCTTTGTAGGAGCGAGCCATGAACTCAATTTCCTGACCTGTTGCTTCAGGACCCAGATAGGAACCTTGCATGGTGTCTATTTGCACGCTGCGGTCCCGCTCTTTTCCAAAATACAGATGATAGGCACTTAAAGCCGCTCCCAAAGCACCTCCGGCATCGCCAGCTGCTGGCTGAATCCAGATGTCTTTGAAAATGCCTGATCTCAAGAGTTTTCCATTAGCTACACAGTTTAATGCAACTCCACCGGCCATAGTGAGGTATTCACAGCCACTGAGTTTTTTGGCAGTTTCTCCCATCTTCAGTACAATTTCTTCCGTGACCCATTGAATGGCCATACCAAGATTGCAATGATGCTGGGCCAGTTCCTCAGACTCGGGCTTCCTTCGTGGAAATCCGAACAGCTTTTCCCATTTGCTATCAACAGCCATGGTCAGGCCGGTTGCGTAGTTGAAATAACTTTGATCAAGCCAGATGGACCCGTCTTCACGAACATCTACCAAATGATCCAGAATCTTGTCGTAGAATTCCTTGGTTTGAGAGCTGGTAGGGTCACCATAGGGTGCGAGGCCCATCAATTTGTACTCTCCCGAGTTAACCCGGAAACCCAAATAATAGGTGAAGGCACTGTAAAGCAAGCCCACGCTGTGAGGAAATCTGAGTTCCTTAAGAATCTCCAGCTCTTTCCCGCGACCAACCCCAATGCTGGCAGTTGCCCATTCTCCCACTCCATCGATAGTCAGAATGGCGGCCTCCTGATAAGGACTGGGATAGAATGCTGAAGCGGCATGGGAAAGGTGATGCTCAGGAAACAATACCTTTGTTTTGTCCACTTCCACCTCAGGATCAATCTTGATCAGTTCTTCTCGAATCATCTTTCTCAAGAAGAGTTTTTCCTTGATCCAGACAGGTACGGCACTCAAAAAACTTTTAAGGCCCGCAGGGGCAAATGAGTAGTAAGTTTCCAGCAAGCGCTCCATCTTGAGCAAAGGCTTGTCATAAAACACGATTGCATCAAGCTCTTGAAGTTTGTAGCCACCCCACTGTAAGCAGAACTTGGTAGCGTTTACGGGAAATGAAGGGTCATGCTTCTTCCTCGTGAAGCGCTCTTCCTGGGCTGCAGCCACTACCTTACCATCGACAATCAGTGCGGCACCGCTGTCGTGATAATATGCTGAAATTCCCAGTATTGCGGTCACTTTCCCCCCATTTTTGAAAAAGGGGTGATTACAACCCAAAACGTTCCTGATAGCAAGATATTTTTCAAAATTAGGGCTTTCCATGTGATATATTTCACCGCCTTTTTTTGATGAACGGCGGTGGAAAGGTCTATGCAATTCTACAAGCAAATATTCTTTGATTTTGACTCAACTTTATCTCCACTCGAGGGAATTGATGTCATCGCTCAAATTCTTGAAAGGGAAGGGATTGAGGAGATAACCCGTGCTTGCATGGATGGAAAACTCAATGTGCGCGAGGCTTTCGAGAAGCGAATCGAAGCTTTGGCCGTGAAACGTCATCAGTTGGAAGCGCTGGGATCTATTTATCTTTCCAACATGAGTCCGGGAGCCCTGGAGTTGTTGGATATTCTCAAGTTTCTTGATAAGGAAATTCATATTGTCAGTGGAGGGTTTGCGGTGGCTCTGAGAGTGGTCTGCGAGAGACTGAAGCTTGAACATCTGAGTGCCCTTGAGCTTGATTTTTCCAAAGGTGAAGTTGGGCTATGTATGGAATCTGAACTGATTGAAAAAGATGGAAAAGCCAAAATTGTTCAGTCAGTGAAGAAAGGGCCCTGTGCTTTTATTGGCGATGGTTTCACTGATTATCAGACTCAAGCTGTGGTGGAGAAGCTTATCCCTTATGCAGGTGTCGTGTATCGGCCCTGGATGGATGAAGTCAGGAAAGACTGTGAAATCTATGGTGGAGTGAACCTGCTGGGTTTGCTTCCTATGCTGGTGGATAAAGATGAGTTTGAGAGATGTTACTGGCGCTTTGGTTCACTCATCTCTGAGGCGTCCGATTACTACCTGGAAGGTTTGCTTAATCCTTTGGACGGGAATCAGCGCGAATTTGTCAGTAGATTCAGAAACCGCAGTTTTTTGATTCCGGGACCGACTCAGGTAGACCCTGAGCATGCGACAATCTCTTTTCCGGCGATTGGACACCGAAGTCCGTCTTTTGAGAAACTGTACTCTCGATGTCAGAGTCTGCTACAAAACCTACTGGGGACAGAAAATGAAATTCTGACCTTCAACTCATCGGCTACGGGTGTTATGGAAGCCCTTTGCTCGAGTTTTCCAAAAGAGTCAAAGGTGTTGAGCCTGCAGTCCGGAGCATTTGCCAAGCGCTTTGCCCAGGTAGCAGTGCGTCTTGGCCTTGATGTTACTGTAGTCACAGCTCAATCAGGCTCGTCCGTAAAAGCTTCTCAGCTGGAATCGCTTCTCAAGGAACAATCTTTTGACGCTGTTTTCATTACCCACAGTGAAACCAGTAATGGAACCTTGCAAGATGTGGACGGACTGGCATCCAAAATCAGAGAACTTGCCCCTGACAGCTTGATTCTTGTGGATGGGGTTTCGTCAGCAACTCAGATACCTGTTGATATTTCTGTGTTGGATGCCTACTTCTTTGGGACTCAAAAGTGCCTTGCCTTACCTCCAGGGCTGGCATTTTGCACAGTCGGCCCAAGACTGGCTCAGTATGCACTGGATAAGCCTTCAAGATCCTTCTATTTTGATCTGGGAAAAACTGTGAAGTCCCACCGGGCAGGCAATGTTGCTTTCACTCCAGCAATTGATTTGTTTGAGAAGCTGCAGTTTCAACTGGCCTTCCTTTGTGAATCAAAAGAAGAGAGATTTAAGGCTTGCCAAAACCTGGCGCAAAGGGTGTGGGACTATTGCGACGAGACTGGTCTTGAAATTTATGCACAAGCGGGCGATCGTTCCTGGACTGTGACCAGTATCAGAATTCCACAAGGGCTGGATGACTTCTGGAGTTCATGCAAAGACGCAGGGCTTGAATTTGCCAATGGATATGGAGATTTGAAGGGTCTGCATTTTCGTATCGGGCATATGGGAAATGTTGACGGGGATATGCTTGGTCAGGCGTTGACAAGTTTAAAGGGGATTATCAATGGGGAATAGAGTTTTGGTGACGGGTGAATTACACCCCATTGCTTTGGAAATAATGCGCAGAGAGGGATTGGAACTGGATGTGAGACCTCTGCTGGGAAAGAAAGAAATTCTTGAAATCATTTCGAATTACGAGTGTTTGGTTACCCGATCTCAAACTGGTGTAGACAAAGAGATCATGGACGCCGGAACTTCTTTAAAAGTCTTGGGGCGAGCTGCTATCGGTGTAGATAATATTGATGTAGAGTATGCTACCGAGAAGGGGATTTTAGTAGTGAATGTCCCTGCTGACAATGTTGTCAGTGCAGCAGAACACACTTTTGCTTTACTACTGGGCACCATTCGCAATGTGGTGTCCTCCAATCATCTCTTGCAGGAGGGAAAGTGGAGTCGTAAAGAGTTTTTAGGAGTAGAGCTAAATACCAAGCGTCTTGGAATCGTTGGACTTGGCAAGGTTGGATCCATTGTAGCCAATATAGCCAGAGGTTTCGGGATGGAGATCTACGCTTACGATCCCTACATATCCAAGGAGAGATTTGAGAAATTTCGAGCCAATAGCTGCTCTTCTCTGGTGGATTTGATCAGAAACTGTGATGTTTTGACAATCCATACTCCAAAGACCAAGGAAACTCTTGGCATGATCGACTATTTGTCTCTTAAAGAGATGAAGGAAGGCGGTATTCTTGTCAATTGCGCCCGAGGTGGAATCGTTGATGAAGATGCCATTTTAAGATTACTTGATGAAGGTCATTTGCTAAGAGCAGGTATCGATGTTTTCTCTACAGAGCCTGTGGTCAATCATCCATTGTTTACGCATCCTAAATGCGTTTGCACTCCTCACCTTGGCGCCAGTACAGCAGAAGCCCAGGAAAGGGTCGGAAAGACAATTGCACTGCAAGTGAGCAAGGCATTGAAAAACAGGGTGGTTGATCATCCTGTCAATATGCCGCTTGTGGTGAATGACCGCTTTAATGAAGCCAGTCAGTTTTGCACCCTAGCGGAGCGATTGGGGAGAATGTGTCGTCAATTGGTGAGTTTTAATCCTTCTCTCATGAGAATGGTGGTCACAGGAGAAGAGCTTCACAAGTCCTTTGAATTACTTCAAGCGGCCTTCTTTAAAGGTTATTTTCAGGGTACGAGTGAGCAAAAGGTAAATTATGTTAACTCTGTCGCAATTGCTGAGCAAAGGGGCCTCACACTTGAGCCGGTAAAAGACCCGCTCCACCAAACTTACAATCACTTGATGAAATTGGAGATCTACGGTGATGGAGAACCAGTAACCGTTAGTGGAACTGTTTTTGCCATGCGTTCCCGTTTGGTAGAGCTGAATGGATACTCCATGGATATGAACCCGGAAGGCAGGATTTTACTAGTTCGAAATCAGGATAAGCCGGGTGTTATCGGTTTTGTGGGAGGATTGCTCGGTGAATCGGGTGTAAATATTGCTCGATGGGAGTTGGGCAGAAAGCAGGCCGGTGGAGAAGCCCTTGGTCTGGTGAAAGTTGATGATGAAATTTCAACTGAGCTTCTGGAGAAAATTAAATCCTATGACGGCATTATGCAGGTCAAGTTTTTGAACCTCTGTGCGGATGATCTGGAAGGTCGAGCTCTATAGTGTCAGGTTTTCAGAACTTTCGCGCAATCTCCTCCGATGGCAATCTCTACAAGCACAAAGTTTTTCAAGGCTCTGCCTATGCTCTTTACTTGATGGATCAGTTTCAGAATCAAAAAGACAGCCTTTGTGTGGTCTTTGATTCTGAAGAAGAAGCCAGAAACTTAAGTCAGGATTTGCGTCTCTTTTTGCCCAAGGAAAAAGTCCTTTACTTTCCTGCCTACGACAGGCTCGAAAGTGAACTGTTACCGCCCAATGCCTTGACCGTTTTTGAGCGAATGAATTGTTTGAAGACTCTCCTGGAAAGCCGGGGGAAGTCCATTCTGATTTCTACTGCGGAAGCCATTGAGCAAAGCACTCTTCCCTTTGAGCGACTCAAAGAGCTGCGTCACTCTCTCAAGGTGGACAGAGATTATGATCTTGAAAGATTGAAAACCAGTCTCGTCAAACTAGGTTACAGTAGAGATGAAATGGTTGCTTCAAGGGGAGAGTTTGCTTCAAGAGGCAACATCCTCGATGTCTTTCCCTCCACAGAAGATCGCCCCTTTCGACTGGAATTTTTTGGAGACACGCTCGAGTCTGTTCGAAGTTTTGATCAATACAGCCAAAGAAGTCTGGAGGAGTTTGAGAAGCTCGATTTGTACCCGGTCCAGGAGTTCGATGTGGAACGATTTCAGCTGGTTCGAGAACTCAGCCCCGAAGTTGTGGAATTCTTTCAGTCCAGGGGGGAGCAGATTACGTCTCATTCCTCGGTTCAGGCGGGTATTTCCGGACTTGAGTGGCTCAATCCATTCGTAGCCTCTTCCGATTCCATCATGTCTTACCTGCCGGGAGCCAAACAACCCCGACGTATTTTGCATGACTTGAATTTTGACTCCAATTCTTATTTTGGAAAGAACCTTGAGCTATTTATTGAAGCAATCGAGCGTGATGTTCAAGAGGGATATCAGGTTCTATTGTTTTTACCCAAACAAGGTTTCATGAACCGGATTCAAAGAATTCTCAAGGAGAGGAAAAACAAGGTATTCAAAAAGACAAATCCTTTTTCAATGAAGGATTCAGAGCCTGGGATTTATTGTTTCTCCCAGGCACTGCAAAATGGCTTTCGATGCCCGGATCTGAGTTTAAGTGCTTACACCTATGGTGACTTCACTGGAATCGTTTATCAGGAGAGAAAACTCAAGAAAACGAAGGTATTTGAAGGGGATATCCTCCATCACTTTTCTGAATTGAATCAAGGGGATTTTGTCGTTCACAGTGACTATGGGATTGCTCAATTTACGGGAATTGAAAATCTCATTATTGAAGGAATCAAAAAGGAGTTTCTGGCACTTCAGTTTCAGGGAAGTGATCGTGTTTTGGTGCCAATCACTGAAGTGGATCGAATTCATCGTTTTAGTGTTCAGGATGGAAAAACTCCCAAATTGAACAAATTATCCTCTGTTCGTTGGGGACAGGTGAAGAGCAAGGTTAAGGAAGATGTTGCCAAGTATGCCAAGGAGCTTCTTGATCAGTATGCCAGAAGGACAATTAGCTCCGGTTTCGCCTATTCCAAAGACAGTGAAAAGATGCAGGAAATGGAGTCGAGCTTCGAGCATCAGGAGACTCCTGATCAGCTCCGCGCTATTGAGGAGATCAAAAAAGATATGGAAGGCAAGGCCTGCATGGAGCGCCTGCTTTGCGGTGATGTAGGATTTGGTAAAACCGAAGTTGCTGTTCGAAGCGCATTCAAGGCCGTTCAGGACAAGAAGCAAGTTGCAGTTTTGTGCCCTACGACCATCCTCTCTCAGCAACATTTTCAAACCTTTCAATCCCGTCTCATGGGTTACCCGGTGCGAATGAAAGTCCTCAATCGCTTTGTCGGAACAAAAGAAGCTCGAAATACACTCAAAGAGCTCAAGGAAGGGAAAGTTGATATTCTCATAGGAACGCACCGACTCCTTTCCAAGGATGTTCAATTTCCCGATCTTGGTCTTCTGATTGTGGATGAGGAGCAGCGCTTTGGAGTTTCTCACAAGGAAAAGCTCAAGAAGCTGAAACTTGGTGTGGATACACTCACTTTGAGTGCAACACCGATTCCCAGGACACTTCATATGTCTTTGGGGGGCTTGAGAGCCATGAGCGTTATTCATACACCACCTCCCGGAAGACTTCCCATCAAAACCTTTGTCTTACCTTTTCAGGAGTCAACCATTCAGGCTGCGATTGAACGGGAACTGAGAAGAAACGGTCAGGTTTTTTACGTTTACAACAGGGTTGTGGATATTGAAGCGAAGGCAAGTCAGCTTCTAAAGATCATGCCCGGGCTCCGACTTCGCTATTTACACGGTCAGATGGATAGCAAGCAAGTGGAAGAAATCATGGGTGCCTTTTTGAGAAGAGAGTTTGATGTTCTCCTTGCCACGACCATCATTGAATCTGGAATGGATATCCCCAATGTGAATACGATCATGGTAGAGAGAGCGGATGCATTTGGTCTGGCTCAGCTTTACCAGTTGAGAGGGCGGATCGGGCGAAGAAACTCACAGGGTTACTGCTATTTATTCTACAAGGATGAAAACCAGATTACGGAAACTGCGAAAAAGAGACTGGCTGCTCTGGAAGAATTCACTGACCTGGGTTCAGGCTTTAAAATTGCAATGCGAGATCTGGAGATTCGGGGTGCAGGAAATTTGCTTGGGAAATCTCAAAGTGGCTTTTTGTACACCATCGGTTTTGATCTTTACAATCGACTTTTGAGAGATGCTATCGAGAAGCTTCGGGATGCCAATTACCGCGAAGAATATGATATGCCTCAACTCGAATTGAGAGTGTCGAGTTTTGTTGATGAGAACTACATTCCAAGTTACAGGGACAGAATGGACTTTTTTCGCAGAATTTCTCATCTCAAGACAGTAGAAGGATTGGAAGGTCTGGGTGAAGAACTTCAGGATCGTTATGGTCCATTTACCTCAATGATGAAGGATTTGTTTCGCTTGGTGAAAATTAGAATCCTGGGACATAAAATTGCAGTTCAGCGATTCAAGCAAGTGGCCACTGGTATCCAGATTGAATTTCATGAGAAACCGGCGCAAAAGCTTTTGGATCAGCTCAAGGAAGATTATCAGTATGACTTTGAGAGAAATCAGCGCTTTCAGGAGAGGGTGCTTTTGAACTCCAGGGGATTGAGTGGTTCCCGTCTGCTAGACTATCTGGAAAAGTTCTTCGTTCAGGACAAGGTCGAGAGGTTTCAGAGTTCTTGACTGGATTGGGTCAGGATTCGATAGCCCATTCCACGAACTGTCTCAATTTGTACTCCCTCGACTCCCTCCATTTTCTTTCTCAAGGCCAGGACAAAGTTGTCTACTGTGCGACTGGTGCCCAGATAGTCAATTCCCCAAACGTGATCGAGAATCTGTTCGCGAGACAGTACTCTTCCTTGATTTTCAAGCAGTAGTTTCAAAAGACGGGCTTCCCGTGCGGTGAGTTTTTCCTGACGATCTCCTTTGTAAATGACCAGGTCATCAAAGTCGATCCATTCCTTTTGTGAAGAGCGATATTGCCCACTGGCTGCCAGAGAGCGTCGAATTCGCGCTTTGAGTCGGGCCAGGAGTTCCCCCATTTGAAATGGTTTGATCAGGTAATCGTCAGCACCGAGTTCCAGACCCATGACGATATCATCTTCCCGACCACGAACAGAGGTAATCAGAACCTGGGTTCGCATTCCCTTGTCTCTGATCTTGCGAAGGATTTCAAAGCCGTTGACTCCGGGTAGATTGATATCAAGAATGATGCAGTCGAAACGCTCCTCCAGAGCTGATTTCAATCCCTGATCACCATCTTTGACCCAGTTCACCTGATAAGGCCCTTTTTGTTCGAGATAGGACTGAAGCATACTCGAAGCGGTGAAGTCATCATCGACCAGTAGAACAGGGTGTTTGATTGCCATGGAGGATCAGGCCTCTTGAACTCTTTGAATCGGAAACTTGAGTACAATGACAGTGCCTTTGGGTTCATTCGCTTCAATTTTTGCGACTCCCTGATGGTTTTCCATGACCTTTTGGACAATTGCAAGGCCAAGGCCGTTCCCCTGGATGCCTTCGGTCTTGTCGTTGAGCGCTCTGTAGAATGGTTGGAAGGCGCGTTGAAACTCGTAGCTGGGTAGACCGTAACCCTCATCCTTCAATCGAATGCTCAAGAATTCCTTGTTCATTTCGATCACTATTTTAATTTGAGGTTGCTCAGGAGAATACTTGCAGGAGTTGTCTAAAATATTGATTAGTGCATCCAGGACTGCATCTCGATCACCCAGAATATTGGGTTCCCCGTTCGGTTTTTCGATTTGAAAGACAGGTTCCTTCCCTCGATGAGCGAGACGGGTCATTTCCACAGCTCTCTGGATGGTTGGAAATAAGGGGAAGGGTTGATTCCCTGCCTGCTTTTGAGAAGCTCCTTCTCGTGCAAGTTGCATAAAGACCCGAGCATTTTGACGCATTCTTTGAAGCTCCATGCTCATCAGACGACAGTAGGGTTCGTTGTCAGGGTTCTCACTGAGTACTTCCACCACAGTGCCCAGTGCATGAACGGGGGTTTGCAGATCATGAGCGAGGTTTTCAATCCAGTCATTCTGGATTCTGATTTTTCTTTGAGAAGTGCGCATTTTCCAGTAGAGAAGAACCAGTCCCAGGAGCAAAAAAGTCAGAGGAGCCACGATGAGCTCACCAAACTGCTTGGACTTCGCCAGAAAGTACTGACTGTACCTTGAATCGTAGGCGGGTCCGCCCAGTTTGTCCCAGGAGGGTGGATAGTAGGCTCGGATCTGAATTCTCTGAAGTCTTCGAGAGAGTGAGAAGGGGCCAATACTGTGCAAGTTTTTCAGTCTGTCCTTGTCGATTCTCTCCTTGACGGCACTGTCGGTAATATATAAGGGAGTTTTCCAGCCGGAGATCTCCAAAACTACTCCCGTGTATCTTTTCGCAAGTACCCCTATGAGCTTGCGATAGAAGGAGGAGTCAAACTGGACCAGTATGAGTGAGGGTTTGGGTCGTTGTCGTGTGACGAGAGGAAGGATGCCATAAGGCTGAAGCTCTCCTTGTGGGCTTTTGGAAAGGTAAATCTGGGTTTGTTCCGTACTAAGATTTTGTTTCCAGTTCCAACTCAAACGACTCAGATTGATCTTTCGATAGCTGGTATTGGAAAGAAGATAGGGTAGTTGATGATGCCATTTTCGGGCTTGAGGATTTACATCCCAGGCAAAGGCCGATTCTTTGTAAACTGAAATTGCCTGATTGGAAACGGAGTCCAAAAAATAAATATCCTGAATTCCCTGGATTTGTCGAGCTTTTCTCCCAACTTGAAGCCAATCGCTGGATTGATTCAATACTTCTTGTAGTTGGTCTATTGAGCCTTCAATCCAGGACTGGAAATCGAGCTTTAACTCAGTATGCAAGAAGAAGACAAGGCTTCTGTTGTGTTTGTTGACCTCCTGTTCGAGAAGTTTATGCGCGGTGTGTGATGAGTATGCAATCACAGCCAGTGAGAGAATCGACAGAAACATGATCATGAAGACAAAGAACCATTGCCAGGGTATGTAGCGAACTCTCAAAGGGACCTCTTGCTTATGCCTATCGTTCTATTGAAAAGGGGGTAAATCTGTTGTAATCACTTTTTGAAAGGCTTCCGTCGCGGTTGACTCGCCAATCTTCGGGATGGAAGGAAGACCATTGACTGCTGGATGGATTCAGGCTTGGTTTGACCCATTCGTATTGTTTGAATAGAAAGTCATAGCGTACTGGAACGAGAACATAACCGGTTCCGATTTGCACCGTCTCCTGGTGGTAGTGGTAGCGATGTGAAAACAACAGGCCACACAGGAAAACTCCAAAAATCAATCCAGAGAACACGGGATATGATTTGATGCCAGTCTCCAGTCTACCCAAGACTTCCCACAAACGATAAGAGCTGAAACGGATCAGGTAGAGAGTTGCCAGAAGTGAAGAGAGAAAGGCAAAGTAGACTCCTGGAGTGAGGACAAGCCCGGGGTAAGATCTGGCTTCAGTGCTAAACAGATAGCTCAGAGCAAGTTCAATAATCAAGATTGCTATGAATTGTCGGATAGTTCTCATACCTCATTTGTCTCCAAAACTCGAAACATTGTTCCTCAATTCAAAGGATTCCTTAAAAAACTCCGGGATTCCTTGGTAACCGGGACCCGCTTGTAGGAGAATCATAGGGAAAGCCTAACACGAAAGAATCCGGGCAGGAAAGTTTAGAGGTCAATAATGAAAGTTGTCATCGTGAGTTTGGAGCATGTGAATCGAGATTACAGTCTATCGGGGGGAGCCTTGAGAGTTGCCGGGATTACCGATCTTCTCAAGGAAGCAGGACATGATGTTACTGTGCTTAGAAAAACTCGCGAAGATGTACCCTTTTGTGAAGGCGAGAAGGGGTTTGAGATCTATAAAATTCGTGAAGATGGGAAGATTGAGCATAATTTAAATGAAGAGCTTCGGACTCTGAATCCTGAGTGTGTGATCGTTGAACAGTGGGGACTGATTGATGAACTTGAAAAACTCGATTGTCCCTTGATCTGCGATTTTCATGGATCTTTAATCTGGGAAAACAGTTTCCGGGGTTACACGGACCGGCAACAGATTCTGACGAAGTTGTACGCTCTGCAGAAGTGTGACGGGTTCCTTGTTCCGGGTGAGCGTCAGTACTATTACTTTCTCGCCTGGGCCATGATGGCGGGAGTCCCCATGCAGGAAGACCGTATTCTCCAGCTCAAATTGCATCTGCCCAGGGATTGGTACGACTTGCGAGGAGAGAACAATCGAAACAAAATAGTTTGCGGTGGTGGGCTCTGGCCCTGGGTGAATATGGAGGATCGGGAAGCCTTGAAAGAAGCTGCTCAAAATCTGAATCTGAGATTTGAAGATTATTACTATAAACCTGCAAAAACAGGTCTTCATCCAGGTGCAGGGCTTGATGCCTCTTCCAGTGGTAAATCTCATTACGAAATCGTTCAGGCCTATCAGGACGCGGCTCTGGCTTTTGACTGCTATCATCTCAGTCGGGAGCGACAGTTGGCGATTACCACCAGAACGGTTGAGTATCTCTATTGTGGGATCCCTGTTATCTACTCCCGTGGTCTGGAGTTGTCGCGGGTAATTGAGGAGCTCAGACTCGGGGTTGTGACCAATTCTGTAACTGAGTTGATTCAGAATCCTGAAGATTTGAAAGGGGCATTGGATTGTAGTGAGGGGCTTCGTGAAAGACTGGAGATCTATCTGCAGCACGACAAGTCCCTGGAGGATTTGAGTCACTTTCTTAAACACTTAAAACCTAAAGGAGAGCTGGAAGATACCCTGGGGTCACTAGAGGAGCAAAAGCGTGAGTATCGTCGAAAAGCCAAAAGGTTTGAAGACGAGGCAAACTACTTTCGCAAAGAATGTGAGCGACTGAAGAAGGAAAGCAGCTTTCGGCAAGAGGAAAAGCAAAACTACAGGGAACTCTTTCTCAAGAGAAGCCTGGATTAGTCAGTCAGGAATTTAGTTTCTCAAGGTCCATCAAAAGGATTTGAAAACTCATCGCTCTGCGACGGATCAGAATTTTATGTCCATAAAAAAGCCTTCAAGTACATAGGCATTGCAGGCTTTCAGAATCAAATTATTACTGTTCCGGGTTGATCATCTCCAGGAACGCTTCGAGCATTCCCACCCTCTGGCCCTTTTCCTTGACAGCCAGAACTGGCACTGTAGAGTTCCGAATCAGGTATTCAGTGTTACTTCCCAAAAGAGCGGCGGCCACTGCACCCATTCCTCGTGAGCCCATCACAATCATATCTGCGGGTAATTCCCAGGCCAGATCAAGGATTTCTTCATCGGGGTGACGATTCAAACGAAAGATTGGATGAAAAGTAACTGCCTTCTGATCCAGATCATGAACAAATGCATCATAGTGTTCCTTGGCGTGAAGTCTCATGATCTCGTCCACTTCTTCGTAAGTTTTGCCTGTTTTGTGGTATCCCAGCGGTACGTCATAAACGTGAGCAACACTCACTTCGTCCAGTTTGGCTGCCTTAGCCATTTTGGTAGCCACTTCCAGGGCATCTTTGCTGTGAGAGCTGAAATCTATGGGAACAAGAACTTTTTGGAAGAAACTTCGAACACCCCAGGGAACCATTAGTACACTACAAGGGGCCTTTCGAACCAGATTTTCAGCGATTGTACCAGAGACTCTTCTTCCGGACTTGCGACCAACGAGTAGAAGATCAATCTCAAGATTCTTCACGCATTTAAGAAGCTCGGGTAGAGGATGTCCACTCTCCACGCCTTTGTAGTGCAGCTTGGTAGTCTTGTCTCCATCCCAGTTTGGCTCAATGAGGTCTTTGAGGCAGTTCTGAGTACAATCTTCACTGGTACCTCTGATTTCAGAGTGTACACTACTGATTTCAGGGGCTTCTTCCGCGGAGTTGTAAACATGAACGAAGTATACGTTTTACGCCTTGGCAAATTTGCTGACATGGGCTGCGTAATGGATAATACTGGGGCCGTGGTCATCCCAGTTCAATCCAACGAGTAAGTTCTTATATCGATACATTGTCAACTCCTTTTCCAGTGATCAGCGGGACTCAGATTCTGATCCCTGTATTCTACCGGGCAAAGATCATACCAAGTTTCTGTCTTTGGATTTCCTGACAAATTGAGATTATGATGTCATTGAGACATATCTGCACCATAGTTTGGCGTCAAATTGTCAAACAGTAGTGTCCTGAGTAGAGACTGGAATTTCAATGCTTAATTCTCTGAATTGACTTTAGCCTGGAATTTGCATTGAATTTTTGGTCGATTTGAAGTATATATTCAAATATAGGAATAAACTAATGTATAAAAAATTACTTTTACAATTCATGCTGATTCAACTCTCTTTTGCTCAGGCTTTCAGTTTGAAGAGCGCTCTGGAAGAAGCCCACAGGAAAGCACTGGACCTTCAGATATCAACAAAGCAGCTGGAAATGTCCTCGAAGTTGACTAAGGTTGAAAGATCGAGGAAATCTGTGAATTCAAGGATTTCCCTTGATGGTTTCCATGCGAAACAAGCAGATTTTTTTCTGGCTCGCAGTGTGAAGGAAGGCCGACTGGCTTTTCCGGGGACAAACTTGAATGATCCGGGAGTCAATACCCATTCACAGTTGGCAGTTGATTTTCAGTATCCAATTCTGGACAAGTCACTAAAATATAGCTATGAAGGTGCTCAGGCGAGGGCTGAAACCCAAACCGCTACACACAATAACAATTCACTTCAATTAGAGAAGACTGTTGTTCGAATCTATCTTCGAATTCTGAAGATTCAAGCCAGTAAAAAGGCTTTGAAGTCATCCTGGAAGAGAGTGAAGGAGCAAGAAAACCAACATCAGCTTTTCGTTAAAGGGGGTTCCAAACTAAAGACAGAGCTGCTTGAAGTCCAGGTTAGACTGCGTGAGATCGAGCAGAAACTTCTCATGCTTGATTCGGATCTTGAAGAAAATTGGGTGGACTTCTTGAGCATTCTGCAATTGGATTTTGATTCTCGATTCGATTTTCGGCTACCGGAATTGGCTTTGGTGCAACAGGAATCGGCGACTCTTGAGCAAGTGGCCTTTGATTCAAGAAGCGAAGTGAGCAAGATCAAGAGCCAGTTCAGGGAGATTGAATTGGAAAAGAAGCGGGTTCAGTCCAGAAGGAGTCTTAAAATCAAGGCATTGGGTTCGGTCTCTTCCAATGCCGCAGATTTTGATCTTCTTGATGGAAGGGAATCCTGGATGGCGGGTGTGGTTCTTTCCCGAGAGCTAGGAAGTGGTGGCGTTATCTCCAATGAACTCGAAGTGTTGGAAAAAAAGAAAGAGTTGCTGGAGTTAAAACTCAGGCGTGAAAAGCTGCAGATACGTCAGGAGCTTGAAAGGGCTCTTCGTAAAATCAAAGTGAGCTCCAGAAATCGAAATCTCGCTAGTTTGAGATTGAATGCAGCCCGTGAAAACCTCCACTTGCGCGAAAAGCAATGGAAGGGTGGAAGTATCGGCTCACAGGATTATTTAAAGGTGGAAGAAGACTACTCACAGGCCAGAGAAGCTATGGAGAACGCCAGAATAGGTGAGTTTGAAGCCAGGGTTTCCTTGGTTCATGCTTTGGGAGAATCCATCAAGGAGAAAATCCATGAATAGAATGAAACAGTCAATATTACTCTTAGTGTTGCTGGGGCTAAGCCACATGACTCAAGCAAAACCGGCACTGGTTCGAAAAGATGTGCCCGTTTACTTTAGAGAAACAGCCCAAATCAACACTCGTGAATCTGCGACAGTTTCCTCACGAGTCCTTGCCAATGTATTAAGTTATCGTGTTATCGCCGGTCAAAGTATCGAGAAGGACGAAACTCTGGTAGTTCTCGATGATAAGGAAATGGTTCTCAAAAAAGAGCAGGCGCGTCAGGCTTTACAGGCTGTAGAAGCTTCGATTCGAAGTTTGGAGCAAGAATTGGAAGGTCAAAAAGCCAGGCTTGTAGAGGTTGAGTCCGAGTTTGTTCGAGTGCAAAAGTACTTTTCTGAGGGAGCTTCTACGCAAAAAAATCTGGAACAGGCTACTTCGTCGTTTAAACAGGCACGCTCTCAGTTGCAGTCACTGGAAGAGAGATTAAGCTCCTTGAAATCTCAGAGAAAGGTGGCTCAAAAAGCAGTCGAAGAATCCAAACTTTCCCTTTCCTGGACTCGAGTCAAAGCTCCCTTCTCAGGAAGTGTTTCCCAGACATTTTTAAAAAGCGGTGATTTGGCGAAACCCGGTACTCCTTTGTTAAGCCTCTACAGCCCCAATCAATACCAGGCGATCAGTAAAGTTCCCGAGAGTTTAAGTCAGATTGTTCGTCCGGGAGTTCCTGTTAATATCTACGTTCGATCTCAAAAGTACCTGGCCACGGTGAGCGAGTTGAGTCCAAATCTGGAGAGTTCCAGCAGAAGCTTTGGGGTTAAAGTGAATTTTCAACCTGAGCAAAATTACTTCCCGGGCACCTATGTGGAACTTGAGGTTCAAACGGGCAAGCGCAGTGTGCTTTTAGTCCATTCCAGCTATGTTCATCAGATGGGTCAAATTCGCTATGTGTACAAGAAAGGCGTGGCTTCGCAAGCGGCCTCCAGACAGTATGTACGATTAGGAGAGCTGATTGAAAGCGATTATTATGAAGTGCGCTCAGGTTTGAGGGGAGATGAAGAGCTTGTCCTGCGAGGCGAAAATGTCGAGTAATCAAGGAGCCGATGGCTTTTTCACCGCACTGGTACGGGCATTTTTGAAGGGATACACTTCCTGGATATTTGTCTTTTTTGCGATTTGTTTTGGTATCAGCGCAATTCTACTGACTCCCAGGGAAGAGGAACCCCAAATTGTCGTGCCTATGGCAGATATTTTTGTCCAGTATCCCGGGGCAGAAGCTTCAGAGATTGAAAATCTTGTGGCAAACCCTCTTGAAAAGCTTCTCTATCAGATTGACGGGGTAGAGTATGTATATTCCATATCCAATAGAGACGTCTGCCAGGTTACAGTTCGATTTTACGTGAAAGAAGATAGGGAAGATTCCCTTCTCAAACTTTACAACAAGGTTGAATCAAATATAGATCAGGTGATCCCCGGAATTCAGTCCTGGATCATTAAGCCTGTTGAGATTGATGATGTCCCGATCATTGGTTTTCATTTCTATTCCAAAACAATTCCTCCACAGGAGATTCGTAGAATTGCCAGAGAGATTGAGAGTCAAATTTCCACTATAGGAGATGTTTCCAGAACTAATCTCTATGGTTCGGGAGATCGTGAAGTTCAGATTCTTCTCGACCCTCAAAAACTGCGACACTTCAATTTAACAGCGCTGGAAGTCCATCAGGCAATTGAGGCAAATGATGCTTCTTTGACTGCCGGGGTCCTTAGAATGAACAATCAGAGTCTTGTTTTAAGAAGCGGACCGTTTCTTGAGAAGATTGAGGATTTGAATCAGCTCATTATTCGTAGTGAATCAGATGGTTTGGGCAAGGTCAGGCTTAGCGAAGTCGCCAAGATTCAAAACCTTGGATCGAGTATAGACAATTACACCCAGATCAGCATTCGGGAGGGTGAGGAATTTCAGGTTTATGACAGTGTCGCCCTTATGCTCTCCAAGAAGAAGGGGAGTAATGCAGTAAATATGGCTCAAAGAGCCGTAGATTTTGTTCAAAAAACCAAAGAGAGCTGGCTTCCCCAGGACCTTCAAGTCAAAGTTACTCGAAACTACGGAGCGACTGCAGACGAGAAAGTAGACGAGCTCTTAAATTCTCTACTGATTGCAATTTTAGGTGTGGTGACCTTGATCGCCCTGAGTATGGGTTGGAGAGAAGCTTTGGTTGTGGCTCTCGCTGTACCCATAAGCTTTTGCCTGAGTTTGTTCGTGAATCTCATTGCGGGCTACACCATCAACAGGGTCACGCTGTTCGCATTGATATTGAGTCTTGGTCTGGTGGTGGATGATCCCATTACCAATGTGGATAATATTCAAAGGCATATTGAAAAGGATCCGAAGAACCCGATGGAGGCAACAGTCAGAGCCATTCGTGAGGTGTTGCAGCCAGTACTGATGTCGACCCTGGCGATTATAGTCTCTTTCTTGCCTATGTTCTTCATCACCGGAATGATGGGGCCTTACATGGAACCCATGGCTATCCATGTCCCTTTGACTGTGACATTCTCCACCCTCTGCGCATTGACTTTTGTGCCCTACGCAGCGTTTCAGTTGATTCGAAGAAAGATACGACCGGGAACTGAGCAAAACTCTGCGCAACAATCCAAAGCAGGTTGGAATGATCGCATCTATCGAAAGCTCATGAACCCCTTACTCGAATCGAATCGAAACAGAATCCTGCTGGTTTTTGTAGTCGTATTGCTGATGGCCTCGTCGGGCGCTCTTGTTTTGACCCAGATGGTTCCCCTGAAGATGCTTCCTTTTGATAACAAGGACGAGTTTCAGGTGGTGGTCAATCTTCCAGAAGGTAGTACCCTGGAGCGCACCCAGTCTGTTCTGTCAGAGATGAGCGCTCTTCTTTACAAAGTAGAGGAAGTAGTCCATGTAGAGAGTTATGCCGGAATCGCTGCCCCCATGGACTTTAACGGCATGGTGCGGCACTATTACCTTCGCAAAGGTGATTCCATGGGAGACTTGCGAGTCAAGCTGAAACACAAGAGTCAGCGTGACTTTCAAAGTCATAATATTGTCCTCAGGATTCGCAATGATCTGAGCGAGCTGGCAAGCAGTTTCAACGCGACAATTGAGATTGTAGAAGTCCCTCCCGGACCACCTGTATTGGCAACAATAGTTGCAGAGATTTATGCAGACCCTGGCACCAGTCTGGAAACATTAAGAGAAGGAACCGAGCTTGTATTGGAGCGATTCCATCAGGAGCCCAATCTGGTAGATATTGATTCAACCCTGATTGAAGACCATGAGGAACTCCATTTCGAAATTGATCGGGTCAAAGCCGCACAATTCGGGATTACTCCCAAGCAAGTGCATGCAACCCTGCGTCTTGCAGTTCAGGGAATGGACAGCGCTTCACTTCATGACTCTCATGAGAAAACCAGAATACCTTTGACTGTGCGTTTTTCCGAAGCTGTTGGTTCTCAGATACAAAATCTTGAGGCGATCAGGGTTCGTTCAATTCATGGAAATTTGGTACCGCTCAAGGAGATTGGCGCTTTTCAAAGAAGGAAGGCTACAGCACCCCGATACCATAAAAACCTGAAGAGGTTGAGCTTTGTAACGTCAGAAATTGCAGGCAAAGCCCCGGCGCCGGCAATTTTGAATCTTCAAAAACACTTTCGGGAGAATCCGCTTCCAGAGGGTTTGGTCCTCGACTTCTCGGGAGAAGGTGAATGGAAGATAACCATTGATGTTTTTCGAGACCTGGGACTTGCATTTGGAGCGGCATTGATTGGGATTTACTTTCTGATCGTACTGGAGACAGGTTCCTTGCTGTTACCGCTACTGATCATGTTAGCCATCCCGCTAACCGCTATTGGAATCATGCCCGGGTTTTATCTACTGAATCTGGTGGTTTCAACCCAGATTGGAGGTTTTGAGACCCCTGTATTTTTTACTGCAACGGGAATGATCGGGATGATTGCCCTTGGCGGAATCGTTGTTAGAAACAGTATGGTGCTCATTCAGTTTATCCAATATGAAGTAGACTCGGGAGTCAGTATGAAAGAAGCGATTTTGAGATCTGGAACGGTCAGACTCAGGCCAATTTTATTGACTGCAGGAACAACTATGATTGGAGCCTGGCCGATTACTTTTGATCCCATATTCTCAGGTCTTGCCTGGTCCCTGATCTTTGGATTGCTGGCATCAACGGCTTTTACTCTTATCGTTGTTCCTACAGCTTATTACTGGGTTTACAAGGATTAGCTATTCCCTAAACCTCGTCTCGGTTTTTTGGTTTAAACTGACCAGAAATCCTGCACCAAGGGTAGCAAAGGAAAGGCTTGCGAGAAGAAGAGCCTGGGCAGTTCTTCCCAGTGACGACAGTACTTCCTGAACAGTGGTGAGCATGGAGGCCGGCAGATCTCTAAAAAAGATCATCGTGCTCATGGCGACAAGATAGAGACTTGTGTGATTTCTTGCTGTGTAGACATTCATTCCCAAAAAGCCGACCACACTAAGAGTAATTGTCCACCACTGAAAATAGTAAGTCTCAAAGCGCATATGGGGATGCGATGAAGAAAGATACAAGAAGAAAAGGATGACGCCATGAAGACTGGTTTCTTTCCATTCAAAGTTCTCAGCTCTGAGAATTGAGTGCAGAAAATGAACTCCGAAGGCTCCGTACAAAATGTAGCCCAGATGCAGATTTTGGACCATGGAACTAGCTTGTGAAAGATCCTGATAGACGTTAACCGTTAACTGAATCGGGAGCAAGAAGAAGGGTGCCAGTGTGGTCATGAGAAAGAAGTTCTTCTCAGTGAGGATTTCTCTCTTTGTGCTAAAGAAGCTGTCACTTAGCGCTTTGTTCCAGTAGGCAAAGATTACGGGCAGTTGAAAGAGGGTTGCGAAAATCCATGGTGCAAAGTTCTGCCAGGGGCCAAAGCCTGGAGTTTGGGAATAATGAATAATCTGAAGTTGAGCCCAGTGAGGACTCATGTAGATTAACCCCAGGCAAAGCACTGTGTAAAGATTGGTTTCAAAGCGACTCTTTAAGTGAAGGAAGTGTCGGATTGCTCCCATTTCACCAACTGTTATGCACAGATAAAATATACTCGAGACCACACCAATCCAGCTGGCATCATGGAGGGCGCACATAGAGGCAATCCTGCTCTGATAGAAGGTCATGTCTGAACTGAGAACAAGAACGAGAATCATGAGCAATCGGGCATGAAACAAGTTGATGTTACGAGCAAACAAGTAAAGGGACATGGCCAGCAAAACCACTTCATAGAGAACCTGTAACCAGAAAAGCAGGAGAACGCTGCCAAGACTCAAGTCAGCATGATTGCCCTGAGAGATCAGATACAGACTGCAAAACATCAAAAGGGTTGAGATCAGGTAGAGGGGATTGTTTCTTTGAAGCCATCTGGTCTCGGTCTTCGCAGGTTGATGGTCTGAAGACTTTGGTCCTGTCGAGAGAAGTTGGGGGTGCTTTGAGCCAGCGGGAATGGAATTCACGGTTTCTCCTTTGAATCAATGGTTACTGATTCAAAGATGCGCTCAGTTTGTCATGACAAGGTCATGAAGGAAGTATTAATTACTGGTTGTCGTTGAATTTTGATTACTGCTCGTGAGATCAGTATCAAGGAGGTCAGACCCGTAAAAGTTCGGGTCATCCAGGTTTTTGGTTGCATCCACACGCTTCTGAGAAGCCTCGCTGTAGGCATAAGTACTGGCAAGTTCCCGAAAGGACTTTGCTCCTAAAATTTTAAGAAGGGGGCGCAGTTCATTATTGTAGACATCGAATCTTCTGCGGTAGCGGGAACAGCTCATGCCTTCTTCAACGGTGGTCAGAAGAAACTCACGCATGATGTGAGCTCTCTCTTGCAATTCGTCACCTTTGAAACTCTTGGGGAGGTGGAGTTCATGAAAGCTGTAACCTTCTCCAGTATCGCGAATCTCGAACTGGCTTTCTGTTGGATTCTTTTTGAAATGGACATAAGTTTTCGTAGAAATCATCAAGCTGTCTGATCGGTTCTTGCAGAACTTGAAATGGGCAGTCCTCACAGGAATAAAAATCTTCTGACCCGGCTTCACCTGATCTAGAGTCGGTAAATTGAGTTGCTGATAAAGCTCTCGAACGAGCAGGTCCTGTTTGAAGAAATGATCTTGCGCATAAATACAGCTGACCATCGTACTGAAAGCAAAAATCAAGACATAGATTCGTGGCATGTAATGAATGTATCGCATATTGGACATCTCAGCAAGTTCTCAAACTGGGGTGTTACAAAGGAAGCATATTCGACGATGAGTAATTCAAGATGCTAAAATATAAGAAGGCTTTGATTAAAGGGGGAGCTTGTGAAGGAGAAAGTAGATCAGGTTGGAAGAGTGTTACTGATTGTTGTTTCCTGTTTTACATTAGGCTTCAACCTTGTCTTGATACGTCTTCTGGGCGTTCTGCCCAAAGATGAAGTGGCTGACGAGCGCTTGTATTTCTATCTAATGCTCACTTCTCTGGCGAGTATTTTTTATCTGGTAAAGCTAAGTGGCTACTCGCCTGATGAGTTGCCCTACAAGTGCTATTGTCTGGCGAAAGAGAATCTCTGGTTTGTGGCGGCAAGCTTTATTATACTGAGCATCGCAGGCCTTTGGAGTCATCGGGTATCCGAGCGGCTGGTGTATGTACGCTGGTCCCCTGAACAATGCTACTCTCAAACCAATTTGCGAACCAATTGGGTCACAGGGGAGCGTGAGATTGCCACTCATTGGAACTGCAGGCATCCGGTACAGTACAAAAAGTTCAATCCGGCTAAATTTTTGCAGCAGGATGTGAAGCATTTCGAATACAAGCCACCGGTGAGAAGGTCTTATCTTCCCAAGTCTGTGCCCAGAGCACTCAAGATTCAATTCTAGGAAAGTCTTTCCATCTGCATTCATTTACTCTATCGTAGGGTTAGAACAAACTAACTGACCCGAGGTTTTCCTATGAAATTCCTGCATACGATGGTTCGAGTGCTCGATCTTGAAAAGTCTCTTCATTTTTACTGCGACCTGCTTGGTTTGAAAGAAATTAGACGAAAAGAAGTCCCTCAGGGTGAATTCACATTGATTTTTCTTGCCACTGAAGAAGGAGAGCCGGAGATTGAGCTGACTTACAATTGGGGAGAGAAAGAGCCGTATGCTGGTGGACGGAACTTTGGTCACCTGGCATTCGCTGTGGAGAACATTTACGAAAAGTGTGAACAGTTGCAAAAAGGGGGAGTCACAATCTTAAGACCTCCCCGTGACGGCAGAATGGCCTTTGTGCGAAGCCCGGATCAAATCAGTGTAGAACTTCTTCAAATGGGTGAGGCGCTAGCTCCCCAGGAACCTTGGGCAAGTATGAAAAACACTGGTCAATGGTAGTACTCTGTTATTCCTTCCCTGCAAACAAGCCTATAGCTCCCGTTTTTGAACTGACAAAGTTGCACGCAAATCCAATTCGCTTTCTCGACATGAACTGGAGAGTAAAATGATCAGAACTATACCTTTTCTATTGTTGGTTCTAGTGGTTACAAATATCCATAGTGGCTGGAATCCATTCAAAAAGAAATACAAGAGATCCGGAGAAGAAAACGCCCTGCTGCTGATCAATGAATTGAGAGACTCTTCAGAATCGATTCGTGAATTGATTGACAACAGCGTAGGGTGGGCTGTTTTTCCACGTGTTGCCAAAGTTGCAGCTGGTGTGGGCGGTGCTCGGGGCAACGGGAAAGTATTCTATAATTCTCAATTGATAGGTACAGCCAAGCTGAGACAACTTTCCGTGGGGTTTCAATTGGGGGGACAAGTTTATGGTCAGGTCATCCTGTTTCAGGATGTAGTTACCTTTGAGAGGTTTTTGCTGGGTGAATATCGTTTTGGTGGGGCAGTTTCCGTGGCGGTGATGGATGAAGGCTGGGGAGAGGATGTCGGCTTCAAGGATGGGACCGCTGTCTTGATCAAGGGGCAAAAAGGGCTCATGTATGAAGCTGCGCTAAAAGGGCAGGAGTATCGATACAAACCCTTGAAGTAAAAATGAGCCAGAGGATCATCAAGCCCTACGATCAGATCCCTGAGCCCTTCGCTGATCGAGCACCTCTCGATTTGGCCTTGGTTTGCAAAGCCATTCATGCACAATTTCCTGAATTGG
>Ga0181591_10000052_pt1 | contig 65954 bp, 56 predicted proteins | sample 071ome_33_FD_133757 | JGI IMG/M metagenome (GOLD analysis project Ga0181591, IMG submission 133757) | Coastal salt marsh microbial communities from the Groves Creek Marsh, Skidaway Island, Georgia - 071412AT metaG (megahit assembly) | ecosystem: Environmental > Aquatic > Marine > Intertidal...
ATTACACCGCCGGAAAGCACGGGTATGGTATTCTCCGCCTGACTCATAACCCCGTTCAGATAAAGAATAATTTCTGAACCCTCTCGCATCAGGGCCAACAAGACGATTATCACCATACTCAGTACCGCAATTCTGCTGCGCAGCTGGGGCTTGTCCTGCAACAGGCTGGATGGAACTATCGTGGCCAACACCAGCAGCAACAACAAGCTGAGCACGTTTAAAAGGGAGTTCACTACCTCGAGCCCCACGTAATCGAACCATTCGGAAATCGTTGGCATCGCCACAGCATATCCCCAGGCCCCGATTGCACCAAAGAGTACGGCATAAAAAACCCAGTAAGTTGGCAGCCGGAAATCACGGCCGGAAATCCTGTGGAAATGCTCAGTCAGTGCCAACAGCACACTGATAAGCAGTGACGCCTCCAGAATTTCTTGCAGAAAAAGAATTACCGCATCCAGGAACATAGGGTCAGTCTCTCGCCTTCATGCTATTGTGCCACCACCTTGCCCTGTGCCGTACGCGGATTGAACTCTCCAAAAAACGGGTATTCGCCTGGCGTTAAGGGGCCTATAAACACCACCGTCTCTTTGTTCCCGGCGATAACTTTCTCCCGGTTCAACTCATAGCTCTCGAATTCTTCCGGCGTCGGATCCTGGTTGATAATTCTGAGCCGTATCTTTTGACCCGCCGGCACTTCAACAACGGAAGGGAAAAACAGGTGATCCTTGATGACTATTTCGACCTCCGGCGTCGCTGCCTGTACCGACCCAACCAGCATGCAGCTGGCCAACAGCAAGACTGAATTCTTTCTCATAATGCTTCACCGAAAATAACCCGTACAGCCGTACCAGATGCGAAGCGTGAGTCCTCTATCAGGATTCGCGCATGATGCAACTCCGCTATGTGGGCAACAATGGTCAGACCCAAGCCACAGCCCGGCACACTATCCGGCCTGTCACTCTGATCAGATCGATAAAAACGGTCAAATACACGCTCCCGATCCTGCTCCGGGATGCCCGGCCCATCATCTTCTACCGATATTACAGGCCTGCCCTCCGACAGTTGCAGACTCACCTGAATAGTACCTCGTTCAGGTGCATATTTGTTGGCATTGCTCAGCAGATTGGACACCAGTGTTTCAAGGCCAAACCTGTCCCCTTGTACGACAATGCTGCTACCATCCAACTCCAGAGCCTGCTGCTTCCTCTCTACCTCTGGGTAAATTGATGCGATTCGCTCCTGCAGCAATTGATAAAGATCAATCGGACGACAGTTCTGGCTAAATTCCTCCAGGGTAGTCCGGTAAAGTGACAACAATTGTTCGATCAGATGCTGCATTCGCTCCACAGCACCGTGTAACTGCTGAAATGATTCATGTTCTCCGCCAATTTCCTGCCGCAGGTTGTGTAGCTGTATCTTGATTACGCTGATGGGCGTTCGCAATTCATGGGCTGCATCGGCTGAAAAGCGTTTCTCCCGTTCCAGTGCACTATCCAGGCGCCTGATGAATCCATTCAAAGACTCCACAACCTGAGAGAGTTCTTGCCGGGTATTCTCAGCGTGAATGGGAGAGAGATCATGAACCTGTTTACCTTTGAGTTCGCGGGAGAGTTCCTTGAGTGGCCGCAATCCAATGCTGACGATAGACCAGATCAACAAGCCCGCCAGAGGAATACCCAGAAGTATGGGCACCACAGTTTCCAGAACGACATTCTCGGCGATGATGAAGCGCAGATCCGTTCGCTCTGCCACAATCACCACACGATTTCCGGCAGCATCCGATAGACTGTAGGTGCGCCAACGATAACTATCAAAATTTACATAGCCGAAGCCGTCCGCCAACACGGGGATGCGTTGCTCCGGCGCATCGGGCGACGCCAGACTTAAAGTGTCGCCCTCCCAGATCTGGAACAGAATGCCGTTTTCCAGAGCCATCTCCGAGACATCGGCCGATCTGTCCAGATTAGCGACCAATTGCGCGATGTCGAACAGCTGGTTATCAAACAAGGTCTCTGCTTCTTCCAAACCAGAGCGAAACCCCTGCAGTACGGCGATAAAGCTGAACAATATGAGAGTAGCCAGGATGCCAGCCACCAAAAACAGGCGCATGGAACGCAAGGCTAGCTCTCCATGACCACGATCTTCATGGCGAAGCGTCTACCTTGTAGCCGACTCCACGCACCGTCTTTATAAAGCCATTGCCCAACTTTTTACGCAGATGATGGACATGAACTTCCAGCGCGTTGCTGGCGACCTCTTCGCCCCAGCTATATAACCTGTTCTCAAGCACGCTACGAACCTGAATGCGACCCGCATTTTCCATCAGGCTCTTAAGCAACATGTATTCCTTGCGCGACAGCTCCAGTACTTCGTCCTTGACGGATACCTCGTGGGTCGCGGTATCGAGACTCACATCTCCTACGGTGATCTTGGTAGTCTTCGCCGTTCCCAGGCGCCGTTCCACTGCGCGCAGCCTGGCCAGTAGCTCAGTCACTTCGAATGGCTTCGCCAGATAGTCATCGGCGCCGCTGTCGAGTCCGGCGACTTTATCTTCCACCCTATCCTTGGCGGTCAGCAGGATAACCGGCAGTTCGGCATCCCGCTGTCGAATAGACCGCAACACCGAGATGCCATCCACATCTGGCAAGCCGATATCCAGTAGCACAATATCCGGTCTATCCGTATCCAGCGCATGCAAGGCAGCCCGGGCCGTGCCGACGTGATTACACACATAGCCGGAATTATCTAGCGCCTTGACCAGGCCTGATGCCAGGGGCCAGTCGTCTTCTACAAGCAATATCTGCATATTCCTGCAATTGTATTACTTGCCCTGAATCGCCTCCAGTGCCAGCCTGATTTCTTCCTGTCGGCCAGAGTCTGCCAGAGGTCGGTCCGGTCGGGCCGGGGCATGCCTGGCCCGCTCGAAATAATCACGTGCCTCGTCATAGCGCTTCCTGGATACCAGATAGGACGCATAGAAGTAGTTGTTGTCGATCGCCTCGGGGCTTAGATTCAGCGCCTTCTGCAAAAGTTCCTCGGCCTTGTCGTCATCACCGAAACCGACTGGCCAGCCAGGTACGCTGTAGTAGAGGGTACCCAGGCTGGCGTAGGCCGAGCCATCAAGCGCATCTGCATCAATCTCCATGGCACGCTCGAGGTCGCGCTTGGACTCCTTCGCCAGACCCAGCGCGCCAAGACCACCTTTCGCGCCTGCGTAGGTGGACTTGATTATGCCACTCCATATCCAGGCACCGGCATCATCCGCGTGGGCCTCAGCATAGCTGCCGGCCTCCGCTGCGAGTTTTTCGAATGCCTCCAGCTGGGCATCGCCTTCAAGCTCATAGTTGACCTGTGCCCAACGGGTCTGGAATTGGTGTACTTCATCGCTCACGTCCGCCAGTGCCTGAGTAGCACCGAACACGCATACGAGTCCCAACAATAGTCCGGTTTTCATACCTTGACCTCCTCTGCCTTTGCATACTTTTTAATGATTCCCAGTTGATTCACCAGGGACTTGTGAACCAGTGCCGGAAACAGCGCATTGATTCTGACAAACAGTTTTTCGGGCCAACCCAGAAAACTCACGGATTTACCTGACTCCGCTTGTTGAACGATAGCTCTGGCAACCAGCAGCGGTGGGTCAGACTTGTTACCCAATTCAGTATTGAGCTGGTTTACCCGGTCATTGTTCAACGCAGTGCGAGTAGCGCGTGGCGCGATGTAGGAAACCCTGACCGGCGTGTCGGCTAACTCGCGTGACAACGCTTCGGAGAAACTCTTGATACCGGCTTTGCTCGCACAGTAAGCAACAAAGCCCGGGTGACCGATACTGCCAAAAATAGAGCCTACATTCACGATGATCGATTCATCACGGGCCTTGAGCTGGGGGATGAGATCATGGCAAAGCAACATCACCGATGTCAGATTGACGGTCATGATGCGCGTGATGGTTAACTCATCCTGATTTTCAAACAACGCAAAATCCAGTATCCCGGCTATGTTGATGAGTCCGTCGATTCCACCCAGGTCGGTGCACTTCGACACCAGCACCTGTCGATCTGTGGACTTGCTGATATCGGCGACCACAAACCGGTGCTGCCCCGGCAGCGCAGACTGCAGACCGGCAAGTGCATCGGCATTGAAACAGGTCAGCACCAGTTCCACCCCTTGTTCTGCCAGTAATTGACACACCAAGGTCCCGATGCCGCCCGTGGAACCAGTGACGAGAATTCTCTTACCTCGTAGCTTCATGCGATTTTCCTGTTGGGCAGCGCCGGCACGCCATGCTCACTGCGGAGTGAACGAAAGACATCGCCGTACAGGCCATAGAACATCTTGCAGGCATGAATGATCAGCGCCTGCTCTTCCTGGTCTTCGATGCGATCCATGAGATCCTCAAAGAACTTCACATGATTCTGGTCCAGAGAACCATGGGAATAGAGATAGCTGAAACAGTTCTTGGGCAGGTTCAGCTTGGTGCGTACGGCGTCGGCCACCTGGTCGGCGAGATTAATACTCGTGCCTTCCAGTACATGCACCATACCGAAGAAGGCCAGAGGGTTATTGCGATTCACCTGATCATAGGCATAGGAAACCATCAATTCGGTCGCGGGTGCAGGCTGACTCGCCCTCACGAATTCCTTGTCATAGCCACAATTTTCGATGTCATTCAGCACCCATTCCTGATGGCCTATTTCTTCTTCAATGTACTCAGCCACCGCGCTGCGTAGCCACTCCTTGTCTTCCGGGAGTCTCGCGCCAACCGCCATTAGCAGCGGCACCGTGTGCTTTACATGGTGATAGGCCTGTGTCAGGAAACCCACGTAGTCATCGAGGCTGATCTCTTGCGCTAGTGCCCGTGCGATAATTGGTGCATCAAGCAGCCCCAAACGCGCTTCATGCGTCTCGGTTTGTAGCGTGTTGAAAAAAGGCATTTTTAGTCCTCCCGGAAATGTCAGGCGTAATTCGCTAGTGCGCCGTCTTCATACATAAATTCGATCTGCTCAGACAGTGCGAGGTTGATGGCCTCCCTGCGGGGGCGACCATTAGCCGTAATAAGGCCTTCTCGAGCCGCCAGAGGAACCTCGAGGAGGAAATAACGTTTGACCCGTGCATAATCGGGTAACTTGCTGTTGACTACGTCAATCCACTGCTCAAGCGCAGCCAGCGACATAGAGCGATCACGCAATGAGATCAGGGCTGCACAGTAAGGCCGGGCATCGCCGACCAACACGGCTTCCGCCAGTTGCGGATTCACCAGTAATTCACTCTCCACCCATTCGGGAGAAATATTGCGTCCCAGGCTGGAGATGATGAGATTCTTCTTGCGCCCGCTTACATGCAGGTAGCCCTGTGCATCGATGTGCCCAATGTCGCCCGTGGCGATCTCGGAGGGATACCAACCCTCTGGCTCCCCCAGATAGCCAAGCATGGCATTACCCTGCACAACGATTTCACCGTCTCTAACCGCGATCTGAAGACCAGGCAAAGGCATGCCACAGCTGCCAGGCAGGCAGGAGCGCATGCTATTGAGGCTCACCACCGAACAACACTCAGAGAGCCCATAGCCTTCGAACACCGGCAAACCCACAGCGGTTGCGGTAGCCAGCAGTTCAGCTGACACCTTGCTGCCACCCACGGCGATGAATTTAAGTGAAGCAGGTGGTTGCCAGCCCTGTTTGACGGCGGCAACCAGCACCAGGAGCAGCTGTGGCACCAGGATCAGGCTCTCCGGCTGCAGGCGGGTGATGGCCTGCATGAGACGCGCTGGATGCCGCAACTCGCTGCCATGAAACCCAATCTCTTCCAGCGACGGCAGCAGTATCGTGCCGCTGGCCAGAAGCGGAGCGTACACACCCGCGATGTTTTCCAGCAATGTACTCAGCGGCAAGACACAGAGATGGCGTGGCGCATGGAGATTGACACAATCGCGCAGAGTATTGGCCTGGGCGAGTTGTTGTGCATTGCTGAGGCAGACGCCCTTCGGTAAACCCGTCGAACCTGAAGTGAAGGTAATCTTGCCTGTGCCCTGGGGAACACGGAGTGGCAATCCTTGCGCGCCCATTCGCAGGAGAAACAGGCTACTGCCCGGTAGCATGCCAAGCGGTTCAACATCCATGGTGACCAGACCAGCCAGGCGACTGGGATTGTCAGTCAATATGGCATCGAACCCGCATTGGGTAATCAAGTGAGAAATCTGGGAACCGGAGAAAAAAGTAGGAATGGGAACGAGCAGTATTCTGGCCTGCTGACAACTCAAATCCGTGATTACCCAATCGATGCCGTTATCTGCATACAAGCCCAGGGATCTGATACCTTGCCGAGCGAGCAAGCTCGCGAGTTGCTCACAACGCTGCACCAATTCACCCGCGCTACAGGCCGCCTCGGATCCTTGCAACACCGCTGAAGTAGGATCAGATGATCTCAAGATTCTCAACACATCGGTCATGGCCACGTCACTCACAGGGTCGCCCTCACATCGAGAAGCTGGGCGGCGATTCGATCAATTTCAGCGGACAGGGTCCTGCCTACACAGGCAAACAACGCCCTGGATTCGATCAAGGCGACCGCCTGCGCAGTATTCCCTAGCACGACCTGAGGTTCATGCTCGTAGTAGCTCCCCCAGCTTTCTGCCGATGTTTCGGGCAAGCTATCCAGATTTGCATCTGCCAGGTGCTGGAACTCAAAGCCCAGCCGCTTGAAGCGATGGCGCAGTGAGCGAGTGGCGGTAAACACCATGTGTTCATAGCCACAGGCGAGCAGCGCCGATGCCAACACGATAAAAATTGCCAGGCTGCCACCGTTGCTGGCACTCGCGAGATTACCAATTTCCGCGATTGCGGCTCGATCCGGGGCAGTGCCAATGCGTTTGCCAATTCGAGACTCGAGTGGCTCACTGAGGTACTGCTCAAGGAACAGAGGACCGTTGGCAGCCGGCTTGATTCCGGCAACGCCGGTAAGCCGACCCGCACAGTGCATGGTCAAGAGATGGGGGAGAAAAGAATCAAGCTCGGCACCATAGGCACTATGAAATTTTTCACGCACACAATGCTCGGCATGGGCTCTCGCACGGTCCTGTCGACCCAACAGCTGAAACGACGGGGTCAGCTTCAGCAGCCGCCGAAAGCGCTGATCGTCTTCTCTGGGCAACATCACCGCTGTCGAATTGGGTTCAGTCACGTACATGCTTGATTCCTTCTACTGCTATTTCAGTAGGAGCAATCTAGCAACCGAAACTTAAAGTTATCTTAAGGCGCTCAGTAATCTTGTACCTTGCACTACCGCTGAATCAGGCGGCACCAACCCACGGTTTTGACGGTAATCACAAACCAAGGCCGATACCAGCCCGGGCTCAGCCACTGACCCGGTGCTGATTGGGGCTACCTTGCCAATTTGATAAGCTTGCTTATAATAAGCAAGCTATGAAAATTTCCGGAAAATTCCAATTCGGCTTCCTGATCAGTGATGTGGCGCGCCTGCTGCGCTGGAACTTCGACAGGCAGGCTCAGGGACTAGGCCTCACCCGCGCACAATGGGCGGTGTTAGCCCACCTCAAGCGGTGCGATGGGTCGCAGCAAAGCGTGCTCGCCCGGCTGATGGACATCAAGCCCATCACTCTGGCGCGGCATCTGGATCGCCTGGAGGCAGAAGGCTGGGTTGAGCGGCAAGATGACCCGGATGACCGTCGCGCCAAGCGCGTATTTCTCACACCCAAATCGACCCCAATGCTGGACTCACTCAGGCAACTGGGGGAGACAGTGCGACAGGAGGCCTTGCAGGGAATCTCTCAGGCAGACTTCGAGCTTACCGTGCAAACCCTCGAGCGCATCAAGGCGAATCTGTTTGCAGCCAACGAAGGAAGTAACTAGACAATGACAGATCAAGAATCCAGCAAACCAAAACACCACACGGGACGACGTGCGGTGAATATTCTCCTGCTCCTGTTGGGCCCGCTGCTGATCACGGCTGTCAGCGCATGGCTATACTTGCAGGGCGGTCGCTACGTGAACACGGACAATGCCTATATCAAGACTGAGATTCTGGCCATAAGTGCCAACGTGTCAGGCATGGTGATGGAAGTACTGCCTCGTGAAAGCGAGGTGGTCAAACAGGGTCAACTCCTGCTGCGCGTCGATGACCAACCCTTCCGTATCGCGGTTGCCCGGGCCGAGGCAAACCTGGCCAATGTGCGGGGCGACATCGCAAGCATGAAAGCCGAACTGATCAACAAACAGTTGGTGATCGACAAGGCACACACCGACCTCGACTACCGCAGCAAGGAACTGGAGCGGGTGCGCGGCCTGGTCGAGCGCAATTCGATTTCCGAAGTGCAGTTCGACCAGGCGCAATATGCCATGAATTCTGCCGCACGTGACCTGGACGAGAAAATCCAGGCATTACAGGTCATCAGGGCACGGCTGATCGATCCCGATCTTCCCATAGACTCCCACCCGCGGGTGAAGCAGGCACTGGCTGAGCTGGAAAAGGCACGCCTGGACCTCAGCTATACCGAGGTGCTCGCGCCTGCAGATGGCGTGGTTGTAAATATCTCAACCCATGCCGGGGAGAACGTTGTGTCCGGCGCACCGCTGATGAGCCTGGTGGACGGTTCACAGGTCTGGCTGGAAGCGAACTTCAAGGAAACCGACCTGACTTACCTGCAGGTTGGACAATCGGCATCCATCTCCGTGGACACCTACCCGGATCTCGAACTGCTTGGGCATGTGGCGGTCATTACACCGGCAACCGGCGCAGAATTCTCCCTGCTGCCCGCTCAGAACAGCTCAGGTAACTGGATTAAAGTCGTTCAGCGTATTCCTGTCATAGTGACCTTCGATAACTACGCGGGCGCACCCTTGCTGGCCTCGGGAATGAGCGCGGAAGTCAGCATAGATACTCACCACGAGCGACATCTGCCGCGCTGGTCTGCGCTTTGAGTCAGCACGCCGAGCGGACATGAGCAATTCGGATTTTCCCTACAGAGGCCTGGTCACAGCTGGCATCATGGTGGCCACCATCATGCAGGTGCTGGATACCACCATTGCCAATGTGGCGCTCCCGCATATGCAGGGAAGCCTGTCCGCGACCCAGGATCAGGTCTACTGGATCCTGACATCCTATATCGTCGCCTCCGCCATCATGACCCTGCCCACTGGCTGGCTGGCCGGCAGATACGGGCGGAAGAAGGTATTTACGGTTGCCGTGGTCGGCTTCACCCTGGCCTCGTTGTTATGTGGCCTGGCTGCCAATCTCGAACAGATGATTGCGTTTCGTATCCTGCAGGGATGCTTCGGCGCCTGCATCGTTCCCCTCGCCCAGGCCACCATGCTGGACATCAATCCACCCGAGAAGCGCGGCGGCGCCATGGCGCTCTGGGGCATGGGTGTAATGATTGGCCCGATTCTCGGTCCAACCCTCGGTGGCTTCCTGACCGAAAATTATGACTGGCGCTGGGTATTCCTGATCAATCTGCCGCTGGGCGTGATGGCGTTTGTTGTCATGGCCTGGTTCATGCCTGAATCCGAGCGGGACAGCCGGCCATTCGACAAGCTGGGCTTTTTCACCCTGGCAATAGTAATCGGCTGCCTGCAACTGATCCTGGACAGAGGTGAACAGCTTGAGTGGTTACATTCCAGCGAAATCCTGTTGTACATCGCGATCCTGGGATCCTGCCTGTGGATGTACGTCTTTCACACACGCAGTACTGCGCATCCTTTTCTGACGCCGGAAATATTCCTGGACCGCAACCTGGTCACCAGTCTCTTCTTTATATTCTTTACCGGCATCATACTCCTGGCCACCATTGCACTCTTGCCTCCGTATATGCAAAACCTCATGGGTTATCCGGTACTCGATACCGGCATGCTCATGGCCCCACGGGGCATGGGTACCATGATCGCCATGATGCTGGTAGGTCGGCTGGTGAATGTGGTGGATCCCAGGATACTGATCATGACCGGCCTGGGATTCACGGTAAGCTCACTCTACTACATGACCAAATTCAGCCTGTTCGTTCCCCCATCGATGTTGATGTGGACTGGCGCCCTGCAAGGATTTGGGCTCGGATTTATTTTCATCCCGCTCAATATCGTTGCCTACGCGACTCTGCCAGCCAGATACCGGGCGGAAGCCGCATCGGTGTTTAGCCTCGTTCGCAACATCGGTAGCAGTATCGGCATCTCCCTGGTGATGGCGGTACTGAGCAGAAACATTCAGATCAACCATGCTTTCCTGAGCGAGTCGTTAACACCTTACGCACTCGGCTTTGACTGGGCCATGGTGCCACAAAATCTGCTCTCAAATGCTGCCGGCATCACCGCCATGGTGGACATGGAAATCTCAAGGCAGGCTGCAGGCATCGCCTACATCAATGACTTCAAGCTGATGATGTGGATCGTGATTGCCAGTGCGCCACTGGTATTGCTACTGCGCAACCCCGCGGTGCACCAGGCCAATCCGGCAAGCTAGATCCAGGGCCTCGACTAGAAATCGAAGAACAGCATTTCCAGGTTGATACTCAGCCTGGGCCTGGGATTCCAGTTATTCTCCCGTTCCATCAGGAGCTGGGGGACAGCCTCGAAAAACAGCCAGTCTTCGCGAATCGCCCGCCGATACTTTATTCCTGCATAGTAAAGATTGATTCGCCGGCTGGGTTTGCTGGTGCCGTATACCCCGGCCTCATAGTTCAGTGACCTGTGTTCGGACAGCAGCTTGTGCAGGACTACCGATTGTCCGAACTCTATCTGCTTCCGCTCTTGCTGATACTGAATGTCGGAGGCGATAAGCAGAATCCGGCTTGTGTCCAGAGCCTTTCGAAAAGCCAGGTTGGTGTTGTATCCCCAGCCTTCGCTATCGTAGTACCAGATGCGTTGACGCACCCCCAGCCCCCAGTCACCGCTAAGCTGCTGATCGAAGTTAGCGCGCATACGATAGTATGGATCCAGGGGCAAACGCCCACGCACACCGACACTGTGGGTCAACTGAAACTTTTCACCCGCACGTTGCAGGTAGCGAAATCCGCCGACGGAGTTACCAGATGGCTCCTCACCGAGCACATTATCCTGCAGGGTATTCAACTCCCTGGAGTCCGATTCGAAAACAAATTTCCAGCGTTCCGTGGTTTGCGGCAAGTCCAGACTGCCCCCGACCCGCAGGCGAGAGTGCAAATCACCGCGGGTGCTGAACTGCTGATTGAGGCGAACCCTGAGAAATGACTCATTGCTCAGATTGTTGATGGACTCGCCCGCCAGCCAGGCATCCAGACTGCGACCCCATGCCGTCACATTCCGCGAAAGTGCATCCCTTGGCTCATCGAGCCAACGCCATGGATTGGTGTCGAGGCTTCTATTGGTGTCGGCATCGGTGCTTTCAACGGGCTGTTCGGCCGCTGCCACATACCCAGTAGCCACAAGCCATGGCACTGAAAGCACAAGCAGATAATTCTCTATTGCTCGTCTGCGTCTCATCAATAACCCGATAATTAACGTATCTGGGGGAACGGGGACATAACCCAGAACCAGTCCAGGCAGGCATGCGAACTGGTACTGTATGGCAGAGTACCGGCTCCATTCCACCAACCACTGGCTAACTACGGTACTACTGACAAGCTATAGATTAGGCTAGATGAGATTTGAAGAAAATACGCTTTGCACATCACAACGCGTTAACCGGGCATCGGGTTTCGATGCCTGGTTCACAGAAGCGCGAAGCCTAGTGTATTTTCTTCATCTGCTCACCACAGCAGATTTCCGAATGCTTCATTTTGTCGCCACAAGGGCAAGGCTTCTCATACACGAGAACACAACCGCACTTCTCGCACTTGTATTTGGCGCCGGCTTCTCTGGACATGGTGCACTCCTCTGAATGTGTTAAATATCCGATAACAGGCTAACAAGGCTAGCCGCGAGGTCCTTGATCGAGGTCAAACTACCTCGGCTTCGCCGACATGGATGAGCGGGAGGTCACCTTGGCGTGGCACATGGAGATTATATAGACGCCGTTTCTCAATACGGCCAACACTGCATCCGCCGACAAGCCCTCAGTCATGGCCGCACCGCCTGTATCTCCCGGGAGAACACTCAATGAGAACACGCCCTGGCATTGGACTGATCCAAGAGTAAACAGTATCCTGCCAATGACCCGCCAGCAGTTCATTCAACCGCCTACAGGGTAGTAAAAAATATGGCGACCAGAAAGCCCATCAGGGTAGCGAGCCCGGTAATACTCCCGCCGCGATGATGGGCTTCCGGCAACATGGTTTCGGCGATAACCGTCAGCATTGCGCCCGCGGCCACGCCCTGCACCAGTGAAAACGTTGCAGGCTCGGCACCGACGAAAAAGATACTGCCGAACCAGGCACCCACTCCGGTAAACAACATCAGCGACGTCCACATGGCGAATATGCGGGAGAAGCTGTACTGCTGCTCCCGCATACCCAACGAGCTTGAAAACGCTTCGGGAAAGTTGGACAGGAACAGGCTGACTATCAGGGACACACTGATACTGTGGTGCAACATACTGGAGCCAATGACGAATGACTCCGGTATGCCGTCCAGGAAGATGCCCAGCCAGATTGCCAGGGGTGCACCGGGAAGTGCAGACGCAGCCTCCTTGACGTCCATGGCTGTGGGGTTACCGACAACATCATCCACGCGCCGCCTGGCCTCACGATACCAGTCTTCGGCCTCCTCCTCATCGACGGCCCGATTCTTCTTGAGGCTGTTGATGCGCGACTTGCTCAGTTCCATTACGGCTTCGGCAAATTCCGGTATGTCATCCAGCAGTTCATCAAACTCGCTCTTGCGAATGACCCAGACAGTAACGGGGTCAATCGCCTTTACCGTGGCCGTCCTGATCTCTCCGGTGAGCAAGGCGATCTCACCGACAAGCTCGCCCGGCCCCAGTTCGGCGATGGCGTGCTGATCTTCATCATCCACCTCCACCCGGCCTTCGTCGATCAGATAGACACTGTCACCCGCCTCACCCTTGCTCATCAGTAATTCGCCTGGGGCAAATTGCTGTTGTCCGATGAGCGGCACGAGATAGTGCATGGATTCCGCCGGCAGGGCGCTGAACAGTGGCGAGAGACTCAGGCGCCTGAATACGCGTCGATAGTCCCGACATTGCGCCCGCCGCAAGTGATTGATCGTGGTGCCGACCTTACGCAGGAATCCACCCTGGCTATTGAGTAGATGGTTGAGCACCACGAACAACACCCCGCCGCTCAGGCAGCCAACTGCCAGCGGTAAAAAATCACCTCGCTCGAGGGCTTCGGCCACCAGGTCAATTGTCAATGCGGCGAGCAGGGCCCCACTGCCGAAGGCCATCATGGCGGCAATGACCCGGTTGCCGGGTGACCAGACATAGGCCACGAGTGCGCCCAGCGGCAGCGAGGCGGCTGACACCAGCCCAAAAATGAATGCCTGCAAAGGCAGCGAGAGTTCCATCGGCGTTACCGCACTGTCCTGAATGAGCTTGAAGAGGGTAAGCGAGAACGAAATCCGCTTGGCCCACTAACCCCCATTATAGCGCCAACAACGCTGTTAGGGATTTCCGGTGCTTTTGCCATGCTATTCAATTACTATAAAACACAGACCCGAACTACCCGGTCATCATTGATTCTGGAACCTGTATGAACTTTTTATTCGTATCCTATGACAGCCTGATTGGCGATATCGCCTGGAACGTCATGAAGGAAGGGCATGACGTTAAATACGCCGTCTCCAATCCGGTCGATCGCGAGGTTGGCTCTGGATTTGTCCCCATGGTAGATGATTGGAAGGCCGAGGTTGATTGGGCCGATGTCGTCATTTTCGATGATGTACTCGGCATGGGTACCGAGGCGAAGAAACTCAGGGACGCCGGTAAACCTGTAGTCGGCGGCACGCCCTATACCGACATGCTGGAGGATGATCGCTCTTTCGGTCAGGAAGAACTGAAGAAGCACGGAATATCGATCATTCCCTACAAGCAATTTGAAAGCTTCGATGACGCGATTACCTTCGTCCGTGAAAACCGGGCTCGCTACGTAATCAAACCCTCCGGGGAAGCGCAGAACATGAAGGGCCTGTTGTTCATCGGTGAAGAAGAGGATGGCTCCGATGTGTTGCAGGTATTGGAAGACTACCAGCAGGCCTGGTCAAACAAGATCCCGTCGTTCCAGCTACAACGACGTGTAGAGGGTGTGGAGATCGCCGTCGGTGCATTCTTCAACGGCAAGGAATTCGCCTATCCAATCAATGTGAACTTCGAGCACAAGAAGCTGTTCCCAGGAGACCTGGGGCCCTCCACCGGAGAGATGGGCACCGCCATGTTCTGGACCGGCCCCAATCGCATCTTCAATCAGACACTGAAGAAACTCGAAGGCAAGCTGGCCGAGGAAGGCTATGTTGGCTATATCGACCTCAACTGCATCGTAAGCGGTAGCAATATCTATCCGCTGGAATTCACGGCTCGCTTCGGCTACCCGACCATCTTCATCCAGAAAGAAGGCATCCAGACACCAATCTCCGATTTGCTCTACGGACTGGCCAGCGGCACCCGCAATACATTCAAGACACGAACCGGGTTTCAGGTCGGGGTGCGCATCGTGGTACCGCCCTTCCCTTTCAGCGATCCGGAAACGTTCAACGTCAAATCCAAGGACACCATCATCCATTTCCGCAAGGGCAAGGAAGGTGTTCACTTCGAAGACGTCAAGCTCATCAATGATGAATGGGTGATCACTGGCAACTCGGGGGTGATTCTCGTTGTCGTGGGTGTGGGCCAAACCATGAAACAGGCCCAGCGCCAGGCCTACTCCCGTATCAAGAACCTCATCATTCCGCACATGTATTACCGCGTAGATATCGGCGACCGCTGGTTTGAGGACAGTGACAAACTGCATAGCTGGGGCTATTTCCGCGAACTATGATCAGATTCTGTCAGGACAGGACCGAGTGCGAGGCACTCTGGGAACAATTCAGCCCGAACGAAACTGCCTGGGATGACTGGGAGCTGATGTATGCCTTTCATGACGAGGAAAGGTACCGGTTGCACTTCCTGGTGCATGAAACCGATGGCAAGGCTGATGGCATGATTCCTCTAGTCGAAGATTCCCGCGATGGCAGTTACGAACTGTTCGGCGGCAGCTATCCCGAGAACAGAATCCTGTGGATCGCCCTGGAGCATTTTCCCGAGTGCTTCGACGCCCTGCCCGATCGTACCGATCTTTTTGACCTGAAAGGAAGCTGGGTGGATGCTCTCGTGGCCGCTCATCCACAATTTACAGACAATTTCCGGGAAACAGATCAGCAGTACTACCTGGTGCCTTCAGAATTCGATTACGACTTTACAAATCACATCCAGCAGCATTTCTCCAATGACAAACGCAAGGGTTTCCTGCGGGACCTGCGCAAGCTCAGGGAACGCGGTGTTGAGATGCACTGGAGTGATGACGACGAATCTGAATTGTTCGTCAGCCTGAGCCAGAAAAATTTCGGCAGCGAATCCGACCACGCCACCGAATCCGGTCGACAGGAAGTGTACCGGGTGGTGCGCGAGCTAAAGGAAAACGGCTACCTACGTACGCTCACCCTGAGCATCGAGGGCGCAAAACAGGCGGCCTCCATGTCAGCCCTGCACAAGGGCAAGTGGATCGCCCTGTACAGTGCCAGCAACAACGACTACGACAACCTGGGCAAGTTCCTCAATGTCGAGACTATCCAGGAAGCCTGTCGGTTGCGGGTCGACGAGGTTAACTACATGACGGGCATGGCGTGGAAGGCGGCATGGCACATGAAGCAGAACCCTACCCGCACCATGCGCAAGCCGGCGCGGCCCGCGCCGGAGTACTAACGCGGCTTGTAGCGCAGATCCAGCGAATAAGGCTGGGACGGATGGGGTGGCCTGGTATCAAACTCCACACCATCCTGGCTGTGGCCATGACGAGAGAAACGGGCCACTCGACGCGCCTCCGCTTCCATGGCGTTTACGGGGAATGTATCGTAGTTTCGTCCACCGGGATGAGACACGTAATAGGTACAACCTCCCAGTGAACGATTGTTAAAGGTATCCACCACATCGAATACCAGCGGCGAGTTGACCGGCAGCAGCGGATGCAATGCCGAGTACGGTGACCAGGCCTTGTAACGCACGCCCGCCACATATTCACCTTCCCTACCCGTATACTGCAGCGGAATCTTGCGGCCGTTACAGGTGACGATGAAGCGATTACTGGTCATGTGACGCACCAGTACCTGCAGCCGCTCTACCGAGGAATCCACATAGCGCGCCGTGCCCTGACCGGAGCTTTCTTCACCGAGGACATGCCAGGGTTCGATGGCACCGGTAATCTCGACTTCCATGCCACGCACGTTGACCGTGCCGTAGTGAGGGAAACGGAATTCCTGGAATGCCTCGAACCACTGCAGGTCGAAGTCGAATCCCGCGTCCTTGAGATCGGCGATCACCCAGGACAGATCCTGCCAGATAAAATGCGGCAACATGAAACGGTCATGCAGTTCCGTTCCCCAGGGAATCAGGTCGCGCCGGTAAGGATGCTTCCAGAAGTGTGCCACCAGGGCGCGAATCAACAGCATCTGCACCGCACTCATCTGCCAGTGGGGCGGCATCTCGAAATTTCTGAACTCAAGCAGACCCAGGCGGCCGGTCGAGCTATCGGGGGAATACAGCTTGTCGATACAGAACTCGGCACGATGGGTATTGCCGGTGAGATCCACCAGGAAATTACGCAGCAGTCGGTCTACCTTCCAGGGCTGCAGGCTCTCGCCCTCCCCCAGCTGTTGCAACGCAATATCCAGCTCATACAGGTTGTCGTCGCGGGCTTCATCGACCCGGGGCGACTGACTGGTGGGCCCAATGAACTGCCCGGAGAACAGGTAGGACAGGCTGGGGTGATTCTGCCAGTAGCGAATCATGCTGCCCAATAAATGAGGGCGTCGCAGGAAGGGGCTGTCTTCGGCTCGCGCCGCACCCAGGGTCACGTGGTTACCACCACCGGTACCGGAATGCTTGCCATCGACCATGAACTTCTGGGTACCCAGTCGTTCCTTGTGGGCGAGGTCATACAGCTTGCGGATGATGTCTATCATTTCATCCCAACTGCCAGCAGGATGAACATTCACCTCGATCACGCCGGGGTCGGGCGTAATCAGCAGTTTACGCAGCCTGCGATCACGGGGTGGATGGTAGCCTTCCAAGACCACAGGCACCTTCAATTCGGTCGCGATTTCCTCGATAGCGTTCAGCAGGTCCACATAATGGTTGAGGCGGGTTACCGGCGGCAGGAATACATAGAGTCGGCCGTCGCGTACCTGCACACAGATGGCAGTCTGAAATATGGTGTCGGTCTGGCGAATCTTGCGAGCCCTGCGCTTGCCGGTATCTGCCAGTGCGGCTTCTTCTTCACCGGAGAACGGGTCTGCCTCGTGATCCACGTGGGCATCCTCCGGCGCCTGCCAGGGGATGCTGCCCAGGGGCAGGCGGAAGCCCATTGAGGAATCGCCCGGTAGCAGGAATAATTTCTCGCGCCGGAAATACCAGCGGCAGCTGTACCAGCCCTTACCATCCTTCTCTTCGAGCCAGGCCAGCGGCAGGACGTAACCGACCGGTTCGCCCAATTTGCCTGTCAGCATGTTACGCAAGCGGTTGCGTTCGAGAGGATCCTTCAGCTTGTTGTCATCAACCGTGACGTTGGCTGGCAGCTTGCCCTCGGCCTCCAGATAGTGCCAGGTGTCTTCGTAGGCAGGTATGCTGTGTTTCTGATTGACCCGCAGGTTCCCCGCCAGCTTCCTGATAAATTCACCTGCCAGCGCGGGTTCCAGATCGCCCGGGCTGGATTCATCACCGAGGTACTTCCTGTTTTTCCACAGGGCCTTGCCGTCTTCACGCCAGAACAAGCCCAGCGCCCAGCGCGGCACCGGCTCACCCGGATACCATTTGCCCTGCCCGAACTGCAGTACGCCTTTCGGTCCAAACTGCTTCTTCAGCGCTTGCAGCAAATTACCAGCGAGTTGTCGCTTGTCTTTGCCGAGCGCCGCGGTATTCCACTGCGCGCTCTCCATGTCATCGACGCTGACAAAGGTGGGTTCACCACCCATGGTGAGCTTTACCTTCTGGCGATTAAGTAACGAATCGACCTGTTTACCCAGCGCATTGATCCTGCGCCAGTTGCCTGTGCTGAACGGCTTGGTGACCCTGGGGTCCTCATGAACACGAATCACCTTGTTCTCATAGGAGAACTCCACCTGGCATTCGTCGATTGCTCCGGTGACCGGTGCCGCGGAAAACGGATCAGGCGTGCAGGCCAGCGGTATATGGCCCTCGGCAGCGAATAGCCCGGAGGTTGGATCCAATCCAACCCAGCCGGCTCCCGGTATATACACCTCGGCCCAGGCATGGAGGTCGGTGAAGTCTTCAGTGGGGCCGGAGGGACCATCGAGAGATTTCACATCGGGTTTAAGCTGCACGAGATAACCGGACACAAAGCGTGCCGCCAGTCCAAGATGACGCAGGATTTGCACCAGCAACCACCCGGTATCACGACAGGAACCGGATTTACGGGTCAAGGTCTGTTCGCAGGTTTGCACCCCGGGCTCCAGACGTATCTCGTAGCCAATCTCCTGCTGCAGGCGCTGGTTTATCTCTACCAGGAACTGCACCGACGGTGTTTTCCTGCGCGGAATCTGTTTTACCCAGGCTTTCAGCTTGCTGCCGTTTTCGGCCAGAGCGAGATAGGGCGCGAGGTCCTTCAGTAGCTGCTTGTCGTACTTGAAGGGAATGTGTTCGGCGCTTTCTTCGAGGAAAAAATCAAACGGATTGATTACCGTCATTTCCGCGATGACTTCCACGGCAAGACTCAGCTTGCGCGCCTTCTCGGGGAACACAAGCCTGGCCAGGTAATTGGAGAAGGGATCCTGCTGCCAGTTTATGAAGTGAGAATCAGGCTCGATCTTGAGGGAATAACTCTTTATTGGCGTACGGCTGTGAGGTGCCGGACGCAGGCGAACGACATGGGGGAAGATTTCCACCGGCCTGTCGAATTGATAGACCGTGTTGTGCCTGATGGCTACCGTGATTGTCATAGTACAGGGTCAGGCGACTGTGCGATTGATGAATTTATTCGCTGCGTGTTCGGGGCCGATCAGTTATTTCTGTCAAAGGGTGAGGACGATTCCATGGGCTTGCTGCCGTTATCGATTTTTGGCCGGTCCCAGTTCGCCGCCCAGGCGATGGGTGGCATCTGGCGAAACGCATCCTTGAGACGCTCATCCCAGCTGCGGCTAATTTCCCTCAGGAATTCGCTGTCTGCATCGAAGCGATGATGGTCTGTGAAGACATAGGTATCCCGGTAATAAATCATCACCTCAACCGGTGGGCCTACCGTGAGGTTACTGCGCAGAGTCGAATCCATGGACACCAGGGCACACAGGGCGCAGGTATCCAGACTCGTGGTTGGACTCAGTATTCTGTCGAGAATGGGTTTGCCGTATTTGCTCTCGCCAATCTGCAAATAGGGTGTGTCATTCGACGTCGTGATGTGATTGCCCTCGGGGTAGATCATCATGATCTCATGTTTTTCCCCGTTGATCTGACCACCGATAATGAAGTTCGCTTCGAAAGTGACCCCACCACCGGTTTTCTTCTGCTGCGCGACGCTGACCTCACCCAGATACTCGGCGGCCTCTTCCATGTTTGTCACGGTCATGAGGTTGACCGGGCTGGCGCGTTTGATATCGGACTCGAGTTTGGAGATGACCCCCTGGGTGGTGGCCAGATTGCCCGCAGAGAGCACACAGAACTGTCGGGATCCGTCGACACCAAACCGGAACATTTTGCTGTAGGTGGCTACCTGGTCGATGCCGGCGTTGGTGCGTGAATCGGAGCAGAAAACAATGCCATCATTCACAGCGATGGCAACACAGTAGGTCATTCGAGCGGGCCTGAGAGAGCGATTATGGAAAAGAGGACATCAATCATATACGGATTCCGTCTCCATAGTCTATTGATTGCTGAAATTTAATAATGCGGAAAATTATCCACAATTTCTTATATTTCAATAACATACGATATGCGAAAATGCACCAGACTGACAAATTGTTGCGACAAATCCAGGTCCTGGATTGCCGGTATCCAATCGACATCCTGCGCTATCGGCGGGTACCGATTCAACGCCAGCCGCAGCACTGCCTCGCCTGGGGTCACTAAACAGCGGTGCCTCACGCTGCGGCGATGCACTCTATCTCCACCCGCGTATCACCACCGAGGCTGATACCGATTGCTGTACGGGCCGGTTTGTTCTCCGGGAAGAATTCGGCATAGACCTCGTTCATGGCACTCCACTCTGCCATGTCCACGAGATAGACGGTGCACTTCACTACCCTGTCCATTGACGAACCGAAGCGCTCGAGGGCGTCCTCGATGGATTCAAGCGCACGCCGTGTTTCCGCTTGCACACCTCGCTCTCCGGGACCACCGGTCTTACCCGCCAGGAAGATCAAGCCTCCATAACGCACGCCTTCCGAATACGGCGCCCGTGGATTCGGGTTCATGTACTCCGGGTCTTCGGTCGTGCCCGCCTCGGCGGCGTTGGCGACGGGAAGCTCGGGTTGGCAGGCCAGTAACAGGGAAGAGAGAGCAGCTAATATGAGCAATCTGAGCATGGGATTCTCCAGTGTGTTTGTTATTCGTGCTTTTTCTTATTCAGCAGCTTTATGGCTTGGTAACAGTGTAGCCCTCCCGCCCCGCAATACCAACTGCGCTTGATCGCACTCTCATCCACTGCCTTGCAAACCATTCTGGACAGTAATACGCCATGATCGCAGCCGCACCAGCATGCCCGCCCTGCCCTTCAGTCAGTCAGCTCTTCATGCAACACATCGTGCTGCGCGCGTTGTTGCGCCTGCAGGTTGATCTGCCTGTACAGATTGTTGAGGAGATTGGTGCCCTTGGCGAGTTGTGTTGCCATGCGTCGTAAATTGCTCGAATGCTCGAGCAACTCAGAAACCCGTGATACTTCAAGCCCCACCTCAACGCTGCGCCTGAGGTTGCGCTCCTTGTGCGCATCATAGTGATCCTTGACCTGCGCCGTCCTCTGCTCGAATTCAGCACTGGAGTAATGCGCCGCCGTGACGTCCATGAGATTAAGAAACTCAGCGACCTCGCCATGGAAATCATTCAGGATAGACAGCAACTCCGCATCGCCCAGCTCATTCGTTTTGCTCGCGCTTTCCAGCACTTCCATCGCCAGCTCTGCGGCAGTCAGGTAGTACTGACTGCAGCGCAACACCTTCGGCAAGGTCTGAGCGACTTCATGGGGGATACTGTTGCGCTGTAACTCCATGACGAATTCCCCTATCGCCTGGGACAGCCTCACCACCGCATCATGGTTTGCCTCGCTGCGCTTGCCCGCTTTCGCATTGCTTTTCAATGCCAGCCGGCAATAGGAGATACTGACTTCGGCCAGGTGAATGAGCTCATTTACCGCGGCATCCAGGGCAAGATCGGGGGTAATGCTGACATTCCTGTCCAGGTAACGCGGCGCACCCAGCGTCTCTTCCTGGGTCTTGAATCGTCGTTCGAGGAATGCAGCCAGTTTGCCGGTCAGTGGCAGCATGATCAGCACACCGAGCACATTGAACACCGTATGAAAGAGTGCCAGGCTCACGGCGGGCTCCGGCTCGATGTTCAGGAAACCGGCAATGGCATCCACTACCACGAACATCAGCGGCAGCAGCAACAGCGCCACCACACCGGTTATGCCATTGAACATGACATGGGCACCGGCAACCCGCTTGGCATTGGATGTGGCACCCAGCACCGAAATCACGGCTGTGGATGTGGTACCCAGGTTGGCACCGATCATCATGGCGCCGGCCGCGTAGATGCCCAGCAAGCCACCGTTGGCGGCCGTGAGTGTGATGGCGATGGCGGCACTGGACGACTGGGTCAGCACGGTCATCAGAAAGCCGAGGCCCAGGTAGAAGAGCAGCCCGCCTATTCCGTCCAGGGTATAGCGCTCCATATCCAGGGTAGCAACGATGCCGTCGAACGCATCCTTGAGCGTCTGTATACCGATGAAGAACAAACCGAAACCCACCAGGGCTGTACCGATGGCGGCGCGCCGCGAACGACCACCGGTCAGACGCAGCAACATGCCAACGCCAATAAGGGGCAAGGCCATCGCGCTGATGTTGATATCGAAGCCGATGATCGCCACTAACCAACCGGTGAGCGTGGTGCCGATATTGGCCCCGTATACCACACCGAGGGCCTGGGTCAGGTTCAGCAGGCCCGCATTGACGAAACCGATGGTGGCCACGGTGATCGCGCTGGAAGACTGGACCACGGCGGTAATGAAGAATCCGGTGAAGACCCCGTGCTGGGGCGATCGGGTCCAGCTCTTGAGCATTGTGCGCAAGCCCACGCCTGCAGCCAGCTTCAGCCCATCGGTGAGCATTCCCACCGCCAGCAGGAAGATTCCTATGCCCCCGGCGAGCATGCCTATGACAGTCAGGTCAATCAAATGCCAGTGCCCTGAAAAGGAAGGAAGAACAATCAGTATAAAGGGTTTTTCGTGGCGTGGTTACAGTTCCAACAACAGCCGCTGTCCATGAATACACTTGTACTGGGAGGGGCTTCAAGTTTAAATGCCAGATTGAATTGTTAGCGCAAGAGAGATGTACTTTGGCCACTATTACGTTTTTAGGTGCAGCGCAGGAAGTCACCGGGTCCTGCCACCTCATTGAGTCCCCCGCGATTGGTAAAGTCATTCTCGACTGTGGTATGCACCAGGGAGGCGACGCGATCAAGCGACTCTCGAAAGACCGTTTCGATTTCGATCCGGGCGAACTGGATGCCGTCATCCTGTCCCATGCCCACCTCGACCACAGTGGCTTGCTGCCCAAGCTGGTTCATCAGGGATTCACGGGGCCCATTTACTGCACGTCGGCAACAGCGGACCTGCTGCGCATCATGCTCAATGACGCCGCCGGATTGTATGAACGCGACCTGGCACGGGAGAACCTGCGTAAACAGCGCAAGGGACGCAAAGGGCAGATCAAGCCCCAGTATACCCAGGCCGATGTGGATAACGCCCTCAAGCAGTGTGAAGGTCGCCGCTATGGCGCCAGCACGACTGTAGGACCACAGGCCCGGGTGACCTTTCACGATGCCGGTCACATCCTGGGCTCCGCGATCGTCGAGCTTGAGTTCGAGGAAGAAGGCAGAACGAAGCGTCTGGTCTTCTCCGGCGACCTGGGCAACCAGGACTCCAGCCTGATGAATCCACCTGCCCGCTTGCGCGAAGCAGACGTGGTACTCATGGAGAGCACCTACGGCAACCGGAATCACAAGAATATCCAGGATACCGTGGATGAGCTGGCCGAGATTCTGGCATCCACCTGGGACCGGGGAGGCAATGTGATGATTCCCTCTTTCGCGGTTGGACGTTCACAGGAAATCCTGTTTCACCTGGGCCAGTTCCACTATCAGGGGCTGCTGGACAATTGGCAGGTCTTCCTCGATAGCCCGATGGCCCTGCAGGTTACCCGGGTCTACGACAAGTGGTTGAAACTGCTCGATGGCGACGATGTGAAAGAGCTTAACGATGCGCAGAAGAGTTCCCTGATCGGATTCCTGCCCTCATTGCAGATCAGCGAATCACCACAGGACTCCATGGCCATCAACGAAGTAGAAAAAGGCGCCATCGTCATCGCGGGTAGCGGCATGTGTACCGGCGGTCGTATTCGCCATCACCTCAAGCACAGGATATGGCGGGAAGAGAACACCCTGCTGTTCATCGGATTCCAGGCCATGGGAACCCTGGGGCGAAAGCTGGTGGACGGCGCCAAGACCGTGCGCATGTTCGGTGACGAATTTGCGGTAAAAGCCCGCATCGAAACCCTGGGTGGCTACTCGGCCCACGCTGGCCAGGACGAGCTGGTGGAATGGATAACAAGCTTCGAAACCAATCCCCAGGTAGTCCTGGTGCATGGCGAGCCTTCCGCATCGCAGGCGCTGGGCGCCAGGCTCGAGAAAGAGCATGGTATTAGCTGCAAGTTGCCAGCACCCAGGGAAACGCTGACTTTCTAGGCAGGCTGGGCTTCCAGGCACACGCCACGCATCAATCGTTACAAGCAGGTTCACACCATGTCCGACAGGCCCAAGCAAGAATGTTCCTCACTGGACAGTGAAGACTATCCCGGCGACGAACTGCAGGCAGATACCTTGCAGACCCGATCGAGCTCATTCATCCCGGCCTATGCCGATGTAGAGTTCCTCAAGCGTGACACGATGCGACCGGTACGGTTTCAACTGGAACTTCTCAAACCAGAAATACTGCAACAGGAACAGGGCATAGACTCCACCGTCGTGGTATTCGGCAGCACACGCATTCCCGAGCCTGCGCAGGCCAGGGAGACGCGGCGGCTGGCGGAACAGGCAGCAAACGCCGCTCCCGATGATGCAGCCCTGGCAAGGCAGGCGAAGATTGCCGCCAGGCTGGAAGAAAAATCCCACTACTATGAAATGGCCAGGGAATTCGGCCGCATCGTGACCGAGCACGCCAATGCAAAAAGAACCAGAAACGCCGTCATCGTCACCGGCAGTGGCAGCGGCATCATGGAAGCCGCCAATCGCGGAGCGCATGAGGCCGGCGGCAAGAGTATCGGCCTGAATATCATCATCCCCCGCGAGCAGACACCCAATCCCTACGTCACACCGGAGCTCTGCTTCCAGTTTCAATACTTTGCCCTGCGCAAGATGCATTTCCTGCTGAGGGCAATTGCGCTGGTGGTATTCCCCGGCGGTTACGGCACCCTGGACGAGCTGTTCGAGACACTGACCTTGATCCAGACCAAAAAAATGAAGGCATTACCGGTTATCCTGTTTGGGCGTGAGTACTGGGAACGGATAATCGACTTCGAAGCCCTGGTTGACGAAGGCGCGATCGATCCGGGCGACTATGAGTTATTTCGGTATGTGGATTCGCCCGAGGAAGCCTGGGATCTGATCGAAGCCTTTTATGCGCCGAGGTAGTTCACCGGTGCGCGGCAGTGCCGCCAGGCTGGCATGGTTCCGCGTGACCCGCATGTCATTGAAGGCCCCAATTACTCTACATTGCCGATCAAGTATTCCTGCATCTGTTGCCAGGCGAAATCACTGTGATCGGGACCATAGCCTTTGGTCCGCATACCTTCCGTGGCTTCACGCCCGCACCAGGAGAGCATCGTGCCGGGGCCCGCAGGGTGTCTGCTTAAGTAGTCTGTGAAATCATAGACCTTGCCTTCTATAGCCATCCAGCAATCATCCTGACTGGCGTGTTCCGCTATTTCCTGCGGCGTATAAGTCGCGCCATCGACCGCTGTCGGCTGCTCTTGTCCGGCAAGGGCATGAATGGCCACCATGGTGGCAATGCTGGACCAAAAGGCAATAAACGCGGAAAAGCATAGTTTTTTCATAGCAGATTAAACTCCTCGGTGTGAATGCGCTTACTCGGTACGCCGGAAGAGCGCAATATGCCCTGTACGCAGCCCAACATGGGCGGCGGACCGCACACATAACAACTTCGCCCCATGAAATCCGGGCAATGACCCTGCAGGAATGCCGTATTTATCGCACCCTCGCGGTAAAAATAATGCATGGTCAGTACGAAGCCGGGCAGCCTGTCGGCTATGTTCTTTAGCTCATCATGGTACAGGGCGCGAGCCTCGTCCTGTACGCAAAGAATGCAATGAACGTCTACCTTGCCTGCTTTAGCAGCGAGGTGACGGGCCCGGCTTAAAAAGGGTGTAATACCGATGCCGCCGGCGATCCATAATTCACTCTCGGTACAGTCTCCACTGGGGAAAAACGCACCGTAGGGCCCTTCCACCCGCACCAGGCTTCCAATTTGAATGGACTGCAGGGCGCGACTCGAATCACCAAGGTCTTTAACGGCGATGCGCAAATTCGCTTCCTCCGGTGCGGACGATATGGTGTAAGGATGCTCTTCGGCGTAACCGGCAGCCAGTTGGTTGTCGAAAGGGGTGAAATAGATAAACTGCCCTGCCTCATAGGCCAGCCACGCCTGTTGTGGCTGTGATTGCAGTTCCAGCTCCACCACATTCGACAAGGGTTTGCTTGCACCGACGACCTGATAGCGCAATTGACCATGGCGTTTGAACCACGATCGTTTGGAAAAGCCCCAGCGGAACAGCATGGCCAGGAGTGCTAATCCGGTATACAGGGACCAGAGAATAGATTGCCACAGGAAATGTATTTGCCGGGCCAGCATGAAACTGTGTATCAGCGCCAACACCAGGGCCACACCGGCCAGCTTATGGAGAAACTTCCAGCGTTGATACCTGGGTTCCCCAAAAAAAGCAAAGCTGGGTGCCAGGAAAATCATCATTACCACCAATGCAAGCCAGCCAATGAGTGCCGGAGCGGGGTTACTACCCGGAAACAAAACACTCATGCCCGCATCAATGGATACCGTCATTCCGGAAAATGCCAGCAACAGCGGATGCGTTAACAGTAGCAGAAAGGAGACGGCTGCCAATTGATGATGGGTAAACCAAAGCTTGGTGAGCCCACCAAATTTTCTGTCAAAACCGGGCACGCGACTGCTTAACATGGCCGCTACCAGGAAGAAGCTGAGCCCGGCAATACCGGTTAGACGGCCCAGAGTATTGAGCGATGCAGCGGTCGAACTCCATTCGGTTTCGGTAGAAGTGACCAGGAATATAGCTGATGGCAACAGCCCCAGAAACCACAGCAGTAAATTAGCGGTGGGAGTACGCATCAGATCAACCTGTTGAACTGAGTAAGTAGATGCATGCTTTATTCACACGACGCGTAATCGCTTCAAAGTTTTGCCTGCAGCGACAGGGAAATGAAATGGGCTGAATAATTCGGACTGAGATTTCCTGGCAAGAGGATATTTGACAGAGCATCGATGCCAGCGGAATCCAGGGACCAGTCAATGGCCTGAAAACGTTCAAAATACCAGCCCAGCGACAATTCCCTGTCTGCACTCAGTCGATAATTGGCTGACAACTCGGCTGAGATAATCTCGGTGCTTACGTCGGGTAACGGCAGAAAACTCTGACCGCGGCTACGCGGCTGTGTCACAGTATTGGCATCGCTGAGGCTGACGTCGAAGGTCAGATCAAGGCGATCGGGAATGGCAGACCATTGCAGCATCGAGCCGACACTATGCACGCTGTCTTCGCTATCTTCCCACCAGTCATTACCGGGCAGCCTGAGCGATTCCGGAAAAAATGGGGTCGGGTTGCCGCCACCAAGCCGGGCGTAACCAGCCTGCCGGTTCTGGTAGTTATCAAAGGTGTAGAATACGCTGGCCTGCCAGTGTTGAACTGGCTCGAAACTGAAGTCCAGTGAATAACTGGACTTATCTGATTCCTGCAAGCCTATGCGGGCTTCGGGATAATCATCCACAGCCAGTATGGCCAGAATTGAAACGCTGGCCTGCTCCCAGGGGAACAGGTTGAAGCTGGCGCTAAGTTCGCCCCGGTCGCGAGCAGTGAGATGATAGCGACGCAGCAAGGGATCATTCTCGAACAGCTCATTTCCCATGAGCGTTGCCACGTAATCCGGATTGTGACCGGCTACAAAAGGCACGGAAGCATCATAAGATGAAGCATCCCGTTCGGCACGTGCCAACTTGATCCAGGCCGAGGAGGTAGCAGTGGGCTTGAAACTCAATCTGGCGTAGATCCTGTCCTCCTTCGTTGTTGCCACATCCAGCATGCTGCGATCGGTTTCATCAAACTCGAGGCCCAGGTTGAGCCGGGTACTACCGCTTAAACGGTATCTGAAATCGGCGCTTAATTTTTCCTGTTCCAGATCATAAATACGGTTTACCCGAGCGCTGCTGTTCAACAGTCCACTCTGAGGCGTGGCGTCACCGGGAATACGCAGGTAGATTGCCTGCGGCGTCCTGTTGTCGCGCTCCCGATAATAGTAGTGCAGGTTGAGATTGCCGCGATTGCTCACGCGGATAGTAAACCTGAGGTTCGCCAGCAGCGTCTCTACGCGGCCTCCCAGATTAGTGCGAGGAAGCGGAGTCGGCGCGGGAAATGCGCTGCTATACGGCAGGAAACTGTCGTCCTGTTCGAGTCGTGAGGATACGACGCTGCCACTGAGTCGGGTGCCGGTACCAAAACTGTGGGTTCCTGACAGGGAAACCTGCCGTGATACATTGTCGGGTTCCAGACCTATCTGTCCCACCGCGCCATCGCTGAAATTCGCACCACTGGCCCACTGACTGTTATTGAAGGGATTATCAAAACGCAGGCTGGTGTTGTCGTTACTGAAGTGAAGGGTGTTATAAGCCAGGTTGACCTGACTACCCGCAGAGACGTAGGTCACCGACAAATCGAGCTCATCAATCTGGTAATCCACCGGCCGCACCAGCATAGACCCTCTTGGATTACCCCCGGTAGTACCGAAGATCGCAGCGAGGGTGTCGCTACCCTGCCGGGTTTCATGGCGGAACTCGCTCTGCAACTGCCAACGCTGATTGAAACGCCATTGCAGGGCACTGGTGACCCGATCTCGCTGCGTGTCCACATTGACCTGGTTCAGGCTACCCCGCAGAGCGCTGAAACCGGAAGTCGTGCCACTACCTGTCCAGCCAGTAGGCAGGGTTTGCACCCCGGTGCCACTGCCAATGAATGGCGTAAAACCATCATTGAAACGGTAGTGTGGCAATTGTTCATAATTCAAGCTAAAGGAAATCTCATTCCAACGCCGGTAGCTGGCCTCCAGACTGGTGGTTTCAAGGCCAATTCGGTCACCCTTGAGCTGCCAAGTGCCCCCTTCGCCGGATTGCTGCTCTCCCTGAAGCAGAAACGAACCGATACCGTAGGCTCCCTCCCCGGTAATACTGGAGTACTGACCGAAGCGATAGGAATCTTCACTACTGTATCCAGCGCCGATTCGGATGGAAGAATCCTGGGCAAAAACCGTTGGCGACAGGGCAGCCGCTAGCGGCAGACAATACAGAGCCGACCGTAACAGCGGAGCATGCCTTGTCGCAGTTTGTTGCAGCATCGGATATGCCCTCACCGGGTCAGCCGCGATCCGGATGGATGATTGGAGCCATGCACCAGTGAATGACAATTGGTACAGGATGAACCCAGCAGGTTCTGTTGCGCACCGGCAGGCGGTAGACCGGTACCGCTGTACAGGCTACTGGGATGGAAAGCCTCGGAATGGCAAGTCTGGCAAAGAAACGGCTGCCTGACAGAGAGTAGCCTGTCCTGGGTCGAGCCATGGGGAGTATGACAATAGGTGCAGTCCTCGGTCACGGGCTGGTGTTCCCACAGGAATGGGCCACGCTTTTCAGCATGACAGGAGGTACAGGTCTCATTGACCGATATCCGCGACAACAAGGCCATGGCATCGGAACCATGGGGGTTGTGGCAATCATTGCAGGTCATCAGCCCCTCGGCGACTGGATGGTGGCTGCGCAGGTTCATCTGGGCTCGTTGCTCCAGGTGACAACTCAGGCATACCGACGCATCTGACAACTCATTCAGTGCTGTGGTTTGGCTGGCATGCAGGGTATGGCAATCAGCACAAGCCAGATCTGCCGCCTGATGGGCACTTCCGGACCAGTGCACCGTCTCGCGGGATTGATGGCAATTCAAACAAGCCTGATTCTGGACAGCCTTGTCACTCGCGGGAAAGCGACCTTCCGCAGTGAACACGATACCCGGCGACTGCAGGGACTGACCATGAGACGCGCTATCACCGTGACAGTTGGAACAGGTCCCCGCAGCGGAAGCAGCGCCAGAGAGCGCGGAAAGACCATGCGGCGTACCATAGATGGCGGTAATCTGTGGGTTGTTATGGCAATTGAGACAGGTGCTGTCCTCGCTCTGAGCGCCGAGCGCGGTAGTTGTCGCCTGTTGCCGCGTCGCATCCCGAGATTGCGCCTCGCTCGTATTCAATCCCAGGAATAACAGCGCCAGTGCACTAACGAAAAATGCTCCCAGCCCAAACAGACTGCAGCACGCAAGCAAACGATTCGTCATGTCCTTACCTCAAGCAGATTTCAATTCTTACCATGTTAACAAGCGGAACCAATGGCTTCCTGACCAATATCAACACTTGCGCCGACAAACGACGCTACCGCACAGTAAAACCATGGCCTGTGGCTGTTTCAGGCACCACCTTTAGAGCTGTGCTGCCTGTTCGTAGGAGCTGGATTCGCCCGTTTTTCTTAAGCGAAGGCGAACCTGTTTTTCGGTTTCAATGATTACAAATAGCACCACACCAACAGCGATCACCAACACACCATCTTTGAACGGTATGGATTCAGTGGCAAATACCGCCTGCAAAAGCGGGAGATAAGTAATCGCGAATTGTGCAACTGTAATCGCTATGACGACTGTCCAGACCATTTTAGTCCCGCTCACTGCCTTCCAGGTCAATGAGGTTCCGTAGATATTGCGGATAAAGAACAAGTTGAATATCTCCATCACGACCAGCGTATTGAGAGCAATGGTGCGGGCCAGTTCGATCGAATAGCCTCTATCGAGAGCATAGTAGTACATACCAAACACGCCGCAGAGAAATAGCACTGAGACCAGCACAATAAACCAGACAAGCTCGCCTGTTAACAGTGGCTCATCACGCGGACGCGGTGGACGATGCATGGTGCTTTCTTCTGTAGGTTCAAAGGCGAACGCTATACCCAGAGTTACAGTCGTAATGAGGTTCACCCATAAAATCTGCGTGGGAGTTATCGGGAGAGTCATCCCGGCCAGCAGTGCAACAACTATAGTCATCGCTTCACCCGCGCTAGTGGGAATCGTCCAACTAATTACCTTCTTGATGTTATCGTAGACGGTGCGACCTTCACGCACCGCGGCCGCAATGGAAACAAAATTATCGTCTGCCAGCACCAGTGCCGCAGCTTCCTTGGCGGCCTCACTGCCTTTTTTGCCCATGGCGATACCCGCGTCGGCGCGCTTCAGGGCCGGCGCGTCATTCACGCCATCTCCGGTCATCGCTACCGTCATGCCATGAGACTGCAGCGCCATAACCAGCCGTAATTTATGCTCCGGGCTGGTACGCGCGAAAATGTCACAATCCAGTACATTCTGACCTAGACTTGCATCGTCCATACCATCAAGGTCCTTGCCAGTAAGCACTGTTTCCGTGTTCTGCAGCCCGATTTGCTTACCGATTGCTGCAGCGGTTCCTGCATGGTCGCCGGTAATCATCTTCACCCGGATGCCCGCGCCATGGCACTCCGCAATGGCCGCAATTGCGTCCGCACGGGGTGGATCAATCATCCCTACCAGACCCAGCAAGGTTAGCATGCCGTGCACATCTTCATGGCGAAGGTCGGTTTGCTCTGGCTGCACCTGTCTTACCGCTAATGCAAGCACCCGCTGCCCAAGCGCGGCAATGGCCTCTGCTCTCTCATGCCAGTAGGCGGTATCCAGCGTCTCTACCCCGCCATCCACACTGCGCTGGTCCTGACACATGGCGAATATCTGTTCGGGCGCACCCTTGACGAACACAAAAGCATGCCATGCCGAGTCATGGTTGAGGGTCGCCATGAAGCGGTGCTTGGCATCGAACGGAATGGCATCAGTGCGCGTCCAGGCCTCCCGGGTCCTGGATACATGCACTTCCATCTTCCCGGCGAAGGCCAGAAGCGCACCCTCCATGGGATCACCTTCAACCGACCATAGGCCATTCTGCTCGCGCAGTGATGCGTCGTTGCAGATGGCAGCCGCCCGGGCAAGTTCCTGCAGAACGGAAAAATCAGCTGGCTGCACAGGCGCGTCATCCAGTTGCAATTGCCCCACCGGGGTATAGCCATCACCTTGCAGGCTAAAAAGGTGCTGGCCGGCAATGACCGAAGTCACCACCATTTCGTTACGTGTGAGCGTACCGGTCTTGTCGGTACAGATGACTGAGACAGACCCCAGTGTTTCTATGGCGGGCAAGCGCCGCACGATGGCATTGCGTCGGGCCATGGCCTGCACACCAATCGCCAATGTGATGGTCAGGACGGCCGGCAATCCCTCGGGAATCGCGGCGACTGACAGCCCAACCACCGCCATGAACATTTCCGTGAATTCATGGTGACCGACAAAATAGCCATAGACCAGCAGAAGTGAAGCGAGCAGCAGAATAAGGATGGTCAGCCATTTGGCAAATTGGCCCATTTGTGCCAACAGGGGCGTGGTTAAGCGTTCGACTGTCGAAATCAGTCCGCTGATTCGCCCTATCTCGGTCCCACTGCCGGTACCGACGACAAGCCCTTTGCCCTGACCGCTGGTCACCAGCGTGCCTGAAAAGGCCATACATGCCCTATCGCCAAGCGCGGCGTCAACCGCTACCGGTTCTGTCTGTTTCTCTACAGGTACTGATTCGCCAGTCAAAATCGCCTCTTGCAGCGACATGCCATGAGTAGTCAACAGGCGCAGATCGGCAGGGACTTTGTCACCTGCTTCGAGCAAGACAATGTCGCCAGGGACAAGCATCTCGCCCTCGATACTCAGTCGTTCTCCGCCGCGCAACACATTGGCGCGCGGGGCGAGCATATGGCGAATAGCATCCATGGCTTTTTCTGCCTTGCCTTCCTGAATGAATCCAATTATTGCATTGGCGATAACCACGGCCAGGATCACGCCCGTGTCGATCCAGTGGTCGAGCACCGCAGTGATCACAGCGGAGCCCATCAACACATAAATCAGGATATGGTGGAAATGCATCAGGAATCGCATGATCCAACTGGGCCGTTTGGCCTCCGGCAACCGGTTTGGACCGTTCTTGCTCAAGCGTTTTATCGCTTCTTCCTGGGACAGACCATTTTGTTGAGCGTTAAGAAGCGTCAGTGAATCTTCAGTCGATAAGCTGTGCCACAGGGTCCGGTTTTGGTTCTGATCTGTGCCCATCTTTTCCATTGAGATCTCTTACTACTGAACCTGTTGTCTGGAAGGCACTGTCAGACGGCATGGCCGCCGGGCACAAAGATATTTGTGAGAGAATGCCAAATCGAGCGCTTTGCAGCCGCCATTTACCTCACAAGGCACCGTCTTTGTGTTAAGCAGATTGCGCCAATGCCGGAGCGCGTGCCGAATGACCGCTATTGAACGGGTTTTGTCACTGGCAAGATCAAATGCAATGTAGACTGCGTCCGCTTGAGGCGTCATTGACTGTTTCAGATTCTCAGTCTCGTCAGTGATCCCGTAACTGACATAGAGTGGCTTTTGAAAGTGGCGCACATGAAACCTCCTTGTTAGGGGATTTCAATCCATCATAGAAGCAGATTTGGTACAGGTAAATTAAAACCGATCCCAACACCTGTGGTGAAGCGTGAACATTGATCGAAGTCATGCTGCCATACCGATCAATGAAGTTAACATGTTGAGAAACTGCCGATAGGTGAACAAGACCGGCGGAATGGAAGGAAGGAAAGCTGTTGGGCTTGAGAATCAGGCGAGCGTTATGAAGCGTGCGGACGCCTGTCACCAAAGCTGGAGTGACCCGCAAGTATGATAGAGAAAATCTATTGCCAACTACCATTATTTTCAATTTATTAATCGCCTGGAGCCAATAGACTGCACAGTTTTAGGCCCTTGGAGAGAGTATCTCAATGAGTAATATCAACCATATCCTGCTGCCAACTGATGGCTCAGAAGGCTCGATGCACGCAGCAGAAGTTGCAGGTGAGCTGAGCAGAGCCCTGCAGGCCAAAGTCACAGTTCTTTACGTGTTAAGCGACGAGTTCCTGCTCGAACATTCCTGGGGTGCAGCGGAATTCATCGGAGGACGTCCGGAGGGTTTGCGACCGGTAGAGGAAATTCGCGACTCCCTTGAAAAATCTGCGCGTGAGAAGGAGATACTTGCCACAACACAAGCTCTTGGCGAGATTAATCCAGAGCCAGAGATCGCGCTGGAATGGGGGCATGCAGCCGAGCAAATTACAAAATTCGCTGAAGGCAGTCAGGTGAGCCTCATCGTCATCGGCTCCCACGGTCGGTCGGGATTGAAACGCGCATTTCTGGGTAGTGTGAGTCAGGCGGTGGCTAATCAGGCTCATTGTCCCGTGACTATTGTAAAGTAAGCATAACCCGTTTGGATTTTTGCACTGTCGCTGGGACAGGCTGCGGCAATCCAGACATCTTCAAGGCCCCGCGCTTGAATTGCTTTTGGTCGCTCAGGCGCAGGTTCATGGGTGCATGCCCGGGCCTGACCTTCCTGATCTGGATCCCGCACAGTCGTGTCAATTGTCATTCCTGACAATATTGCTCGCCATTTTTGACATGCACACCCTCAATTACTGCCAATCAAGTCTACGCAGGCGATCCAATTTCCTTTTTTCCTTATTTTAATCAATAAGTTGCTTAATGCTCGCAAAAGCTGGCACGAAACCAGCTTATGTTCTGAGCATATGCCAAAAACAATTGACCATTCAGTAAAGCAAGACCTGCCCAAAAGCGACTCTCAAGGCTTACGGGTCGCAATGAAGGATCAGCCTCACCAGCCGGGCTTTCAGACCGCGTCGACCTTTTCCGGCAGTACTTGCGCAAACCAGCAAGGTCATTGGTAATCCGATGGAATTCGATCCAACAGTTCTCGCCCGATTGCAATTCGCTGCCAACATCAGCTTTCATATCCTGTTCCCAACCATCACCATCGGTCTGTGCTGGATACTGTTGTATTTCCGCGTGCGCTATACCCTGAGTCTTGCGCAGCAGGAAGGTGGCGACAAACACTGGGAGTACGCCTATTACTTCTGGGTGAAGATTTTCGCGCTCACCTTCGCCCTCGGTGTTGTCTCCGGCGTCACCATGAGTTTTCAATTCGGCACCAATTGGCCCGGATTCATGGAGCGTACCGGAAACATTGCGGGGCCACTGCTTGGCTACGAGGTGCTGACGGCGTTTTTCCTGGAAGCGTCATTCCTCGGCATCATGCTGTTCGGCAAACAACGAGTCAGCAATCGGATGCACCTGATTGCGACAACGCTGGTTGCGGTAGGCACGACCTTCTCTGCGTTCTGGATTCTCGCCCTCAATTCCTGGATGCAGACACCCGCAGGATTCTCCATCAACGAGGGTGAGTTTCAGATCGAGTCCTGGATGGAGATCATCTTCAATCCGTCCTTTCCCTATCGCTTTGTCCACATGCTACTGGCATCGTTACTGACCGCCTCTTTCCTGGTTGCCGGCATCAGCGCCTATCGCTGCCTGCGCGGGGTGGATGGCCCCGCGACCTGGCGTGTCATGCGCACGGGCATCATCATGGCCGCAGTACTCTCACCTCTGCAAATCTTCGTCGGCGATCTGCATGGCCTCAATACATTTGAGCATCAGCCCGCCAAGGTGGCCGCGATGGAAGCGATCTGGGAAACAGAACACGGTGCGGCCTTCACCCTGCTCGGCTTCCCCGACAGCGAGGCACGGGAAACCCGCTTCGCCGTGAAGATCCCCTATGCCGCAAGCCTCGTGCTCACCCATGAGCTGGATGGCGAGGTGCAGGGATTGAATGAGTTTGTCGGTGAGCACCCACCGGTCGCGCCTGTGTTCTGATCCTTCCGCATCATGCTCGCCGTGGGTTTTGCCATGCTGCTGAGCAGTTGGTGGGCGGTCTTCACCCTGCTGCGTCGCAAAGACTGCTCGCCACTGCTGCTGCGTGTGCTCTCTTTGATGACCTTCTCCGGCTGGGTGGCAGTACTCGCCGGCTGGTATGTCACAGAAGTGGGACGACAACCCTGGATGGTCTATGGCCAGCTGCGGATTTCAGAACTGGTCGCTGACCATGAACCGGGAACCGTGCTCACAACCCTTATTGCCTATGTGCTGCTGTACGGATTCCTTCTGGTCTCCTACATCGCCACCCTGCGCTACATGGCGACAAAACCGGCCCGGTCACTGATGGAATTACAGCAACCCGCGATCACCGGTGGAGAGATTGCCCATGGCTGAGCTATTGCCCCTGTTCTTCGTCTTCGCCATGGGACTGGCATTGTTTATCTATGTGATCCTCGATGGCTATGACCTGGGGATCGGCATCCTCCTGCCATTCGCCGATGACGCAGAGAAAGATGTGTTGATCGCCGCCATCGGTCCCTTCTGGGACGCCAATGAAACCTGGATCGTGCTCGGTGTGGGCATTCTGCTGGTGGCCTTCCCCCATGCCCACGGCATCGTCCTTACCCAGCTCTACTTGCCCGTTACCCTCATGCTGATCGGCTTAATACTGCGCGGCGTCGCCTTCGATTTTCGGGTTAAGGCAGGCAGCACCCAACGCGGCCTGTGGAACAAGATTTTCTGCAGCGGCTCGGTGCTGACCGCACTGTGCCAAGGCTGGATGGTGGGCGCCTACATTACGGGTCTCGACAGCAGCGGGGTCAACACGCTGTTCTCCATATTGATTGCCGTCACCATGCCAGCACTCTATATCCTGCTTGGCTGCGCCTGGCTTCTGATCAAGACCGAAGGCGCTTTGTTTCACAAAGCCGTGTCCTGGGCTCGGCTGGCGATATTCCCCATGGGCATTGCCCTGCTGCTGGTTTCTATCGCAACACCGATTGTCAGTGATCTGATTGCCGAAAAATGGTTTACCCTCCCCAACAGCATCGGACTCATGCCAATCCCGCTGAGCAGCATCGTCGCTTTTGTCGTGCTGTTGTGGCTGCTGTTTCGGCCCGGCGCTTTTGCGAACAACCCGGCCTACGGATGGCTGCTCTACGGCATGCTGGTGTTACTCTGCCTGATGGCCTCACTGGGTCTCGCGTACAGCCTGTTCCCGGACATCATTCTCGGCAAGATGACCATCTACGAAGCGGCAGCCTCCACCGAGTCCCTGCAGTTCGTTTTTTTTGGCACCATCATCACGCTGCCCCTGATCCTGGTCTACACGGTCTATATCTATCGCGTCTTCAGCGGCAAACTATCCAGCCTGGAGTATGAATAAAGACCCAGACCGGGAATCATGGAGACGCGTTTCTGTGCCGCGTTATCACGCCGACGCCATGCAATCCCCTGGCTTTCCCTCTATTCAGATCATGGGTAGCTGAGCCGGCAAAAATTGCAGGTGCCGCACAGCTAATGTATAAACGTCACTCCAGAATTTTAGGAGCTACACGCCATGAAGAAGGAAACCCTGGCCATTCACGCAGGCTACGAAACTGACCCCAACACCAAGTCGGTGGCAGTACCGATCTACCAGACCGTCGCCTATGAGTTTGATAACGCCCAACATGGCGCCGACCTGTTCAATCTCGCGGTGCCGGGCAATATCTATACCCGCATCATGAACCCCACCAACGACGTGCTGGAGCAACGCATGGCGGCGATGGAGGGCGGACTGGCCGCGCTGGCCGTGTCATCGGGCATGGCCGCGATCAACTATGCGATCCTGACCATCGCTAAGGCCGGTGACAATATCGTCTCTACCCCGCAGCTGTATGGCGGCACCTATACCCTGTTTGCTCACATGCTGCCCAGCCAGGGCATTGAGGTGCGGTTCGCTGAAGACGATTCCGCGGAAGCGATCGAGAAACTGATCGACGATAAGACCAAGGCAGTCTACTGCGAGACCATCGGCAACCCGGCCGGCAACATAATCGACCTGGAACCGGTGTGTGCGGCAGCCCACAAACACGGGGTCGCAGTGATTGTCGATAACACCGTCGCCACTCCCGCCCTGTGCAATCCCATCGAGTTTGGCGCCGACATCGTCGTCCATTCGCTGACCAAGTATGTGGGCGGACACGGCACCTCCATCGGCGGCGTGATCGTGGATTCGGGTAAATTCCCCTGGGCCGAGCACAAGGCACGCTACCCGGAACTGAATGAGCCCGAACCTTCCTATCATGGTGTGGTCTACACCGAGGCCCTGGGCGAGGCCGCCTACATCGGACGTGCCCGTACCGTACCTTTGCGCAATACCGGGTCGGCGCTCTCGCCAATGAATGCCTTCCTTATCATGCAGGGCCTGGAAACCCTGAGCCTGAGAATGGAGCGGCATTGTGAAAATGCCATGGCGGTGGCCAGCTATCTGCATAACCACGACAAGGTGGAATGGGTGAACTTTGCCGGCCTGGAAAATGATCCCAATCATGCCCTGGCCAGGAAGTATTGCGGTGGCGTTCCGGCCTCCCTGCTCACCTTCGGTATCAAGGGCGGCTTCGATGCCGGCGTGAAATTCTATGATGCCCTGGCTTTAATCAAACGACTGGTCAACATCGGTGACGCCAAGACGCTGGCCTGTCACCCGGCATCGACGACCCACCGTCAACTCTCGGAAGCCGAACAGCTGGCTGCCGGGGTGAAGCCGGAGACGATGCGCATCTGTGTAGGCATCGAGCACATCGACGACATCATCGCCGATATCGAGCAGGCGTTGGCCCAGGCTTGAGTCCCTGGCGCTCAACCGGCTACGTCTACAAAGGGGTCCAGTTGGGCCCCTTTTCTTTGGTTTTTGGTTTTTGGTTTTTGGTTTTTGGTTTTTGGTTTTTGGTTGAAGACTTCCTCAAGCGAGAAAATAGGTACAGATTTATTTTTAAAAAATAAATCTGTACCTATTTTCGTTCGGCTGTCACTGCACGAGCGGTTGTGGGGCGGCAGGGTTTCCGACCCGCCAGTCAAGGCCGGCGCTGAACGCAAGAAAAAGACCGCTTTTCAGGGCTTTTTCTGGAGAGAAGGCACCCCGGAGGGGCGCCGAGCCGGCGGGGCGGGAACCCTGCCGCCGCGCAGCCGCGCTCGAGGGCACTGATCTACAACCAAAGGGGACACTGCAAGCAACAAGCAGAGTTTATCTCCGCCAGTTCAGTCATTTACTAGTGTCCCCGTCTGGGAAGTTCCTAGAAGGTACCGCGTATTTTTATCGCCAATACGGGACCCGCGTCGGAGCAGGAATCTTCGATCTCCTGTAAATCACCGCTTGCGATAGTGCCATTGATGTAACGGGCACGGATGCGACAGCGATCGCGTGCATCCCGTGCTTCAAAGCGGTATACCAGATCCCCCCAGGCCTGTACTTCAACCCAGGCAGAATAGGACCCGACCTTGGGATAAGTCTCGATCTTGTCGATATCGAAGACGCGGAAATCGTTGTAGAACTCCCGTCGGTAATTGAGCCCCCAATTCATGTTGTAGAACGAAGGGATATCATGACGGAAACCCACATTGTAGCGACTCGCGCCTCCGCGTATGGATCGCTCCCGGGGAATGTTCAGGAAGGGATCTGTCACTTCTGAGTCTTCCATCGACAAGCCGGCGGTCAGCAACATCTGGGGCTGGTTGAACATCAACAGGCGCAGACTGCTGTTGAGATTGAAACCGTATCGCTCGCCGCTGCCAATGTTTCCTCGTGCACCCAGGGTCTCGGTTGCGGTGGACACATCAACATTGTCGATCAGGTCATCCAGATCGTGATAGAAGACATTGCCGTTTAAAACGCCGGCATCGTTCGGCAAACGGTATTCGAGGTTAGCCTCGTAACGCCAGGATTGTTCCTGCCTGAGATCGGCATTGCCTTCGAAGGCATTCTGCTCGTCATCGCTGCCATCGATACTGGCAGTGAAATCGGTGAAGCTGAGCTGGGCAACATCTTTCTCGATACTCGCGCGAAACTGTATAGAAGGCGTGATATCGAATCGATAGTCCACTTTGGGACGGAAGAAATTGAAGTCACGGGATTTCGACACATTACCGGACTGGGAAATTTCACTGTCTTCGAACAGCAGGGTAGTCTCAAGACTCATACGCTCATTGAGTTGCCAGTTGTGGATAGCAAAATATTCATAGCGCATCTCTTCCACGGTACCGACTGCATCGGTTACCGGCGACAAGCCACCGAAGCGTTCGGATCCAGGCTGGCTGCCAAGCAAACCAAGCTGCAGGGAGGTGTCGAGAATAGTCTGGGCACGTTCCACACCCGCTTCCAGGGATTGCAGGTCACTGATATCGAACACATAGGAAGAGCGGATAATTCTTTCCTTGGTGCCGATCTCGTTCGCCAGGTACAGATCCGCCGTCCTGCTGCTGCCATCAACCTGGTAACGGGTTCGGTAACTGTTGTTGTCGGCGTCATTGACAATAAACAGGGTTCGCCAACGACTGCCATCGGCGAATACATGCATATAGTCACCGCCGATCTCCCAGGAACCTTCCTCGAAAGGAATGTCGTCTCGCTCGAAGGTCGCGGTCGGGGGATTGTCGCTGAAGTCTGTCAGCACCCGATCGGCATAGGCAAAGCGATCGTTGTCTACCCACTGCAGGTTAAGGTTTGCTGTATCGTTCCTAGTGAATTCGTAACCGAAATTCGCTTGCAGGGTAAATGGCCAGCCGTCGTTGCCTTCATCCCTGTCGACAGTTTCGTTTGTCGAACCATCCGGGTTGTAGCTGGTCTCAAATCCGTCACGGAATTCCCAGCGCGGCTCTCGCTCCGCACTGAGGAAATAGTTGAACGCACCATTCTGGCCAGTCGCTGAAATCTTGGCGCCGGGTTGGTACTTGCCATCGTGGTAGTGGTCCATGTTGATTTCATAGGCATAGGAAGTACTCGACTGGGACTGCAACAACACCACGTTGATTATCTGGCTGCCGCCGCGAACGTCCAGATCGCCGGATGTACCGCGAATGATCTCTATGTAGTCCACCTCACTGGCAGGAATGCGCGTAAGCTGGGCGTTGCCCTCGTTACCCTTGCCCGCGATGCGGCGACCATTGATCAGCACCTGATCACCGCCGGCACCCAGGCCCCGACGACCAGAGCCGCCAGAACTGCCCGGCCCGCCCTGCGGGCCACCGCCGCCCAGTGCCACCGAGATACCCGGGATCCTCTGCAACATATCGTTGACCGAGTAGGGTTGGTATTGTGCGAAATAGCTGGCCGGATAAGTGACCGTGGAGTCGTCTGCGGTAGTAGGCAGATCCTGGGCGAGGGCCTGTTGGCCACTGCCTGCCAGGACCAATGCGGCGATCCCGATTGCGAGGCGTAACTTGCGGGGCGAATTAGAATTTCGGTTCATGGCAGATTGCGGGATCCCTGTGCCTTCTTGTTATAGCCGCCTGCCGGTTTTCCTCACGCGCGAAGGCTTGCGCGAGGCGATGTCTCTCCAGGCAGGGATCGAGACGCGTAGTATGCCTTCCAGACGACGCAAGAAGAACCTAAAGTTGTATTAAAACTTTAACAATTTGTAATAAAGAAAGAAGCAATCCCCTGCCCACCAGCATACTTCGACCTCTAATTACCTGCCTGCAAAAACACTCACTCACCCTTGTAATACCGCGCAAGATTCTGAATGATGCAAAACGGTATCCCGGATGCACGATGCATTTGTCGCCCCAATCTCGACCTGCGGGAAACCTGGGCACAATACCGGAAAATGAGAGCAGAAAACCGCGGGCAGAAGCAAGCAGCCGCAGCTGGCAAGGAAAGATTAATGCATACAATGACAACACGCACGCTACTACTGGGTGGGGTTCTGCTGCTATCTACGTGCACTCAGACCGAACAAACCGACCTGGCTACACTGGAGAACGAAGCCTAGGGCCTGACCCAGCAGTTCGTCGCTACCCTGCTGCCCACACTCCAGAACGCCATGGCGCAGGGTGGACCAACCGAGGCCATCACCGTCTGCTTCGTGCGCGCGCCGCAGATTGCCACGGAACTCAGCTCGAATTCCGGTTGGAGCGCACGCCGCGTGAGCCTGAAGCCGAGAAACGCATCCCTGGCGATAGCCGAAGAGTGGGAACGGCAAACACTGATGCATTTCCACTCTGCTAATTTTTTAAGTGGCACAGATCAATCCAGCTCCCTTAGCAGTTCATCCATCGACGCCTTGGCATCGCCATAGAACATGCGTGTGTTTTCTTTGAAGAACAGGGGATTCTCGATGCCGGAATAACCCGTTCCTCGACCACGCTTACAGACAAACACATGACGTGACTTCCATACTTCCAGAACCGGCATGCCAGCTATGGGGCTGCCGGGATCGTCCTGCGCGGCGGGATTGACGATGTCGTTGGCACCAATGATGATGACTACGTCGGTCTCGGGAAAATCATCGTTAATCTCTTCCATTTCCAGTACGATGTCATAGGGAACCTTGGCTTCTGCCAGTAACACATTCATGTGTCCAGGCAGGCGCCCGGCAACCGGGTGAATCGCAAAGCGCACTGTCTTGCCCTGTGCCCGCAAACGCTTGGTCAACTCGGACACGGAACTCTGGGCCTGGGCCACAGCCATGCCGTAACCGGGTACGATAATCACACTGTCGGCATCCTGAATCGCCTGAGCGACCGTATCGGCCTTCGCTTCGATCATCTCGCCTTCGACGGCGGCAGACGTCTGTGTTTCGCCGCCCCAACCACCGAGAATTACCGACACGAAAGAACGATTCATGCCCTTACACATGATGTAGGAAAGGATGGCACCGGAAGAGCCCACCAGCGCGCCGGTTACAATCAGCAGGTCATTGCCAAGGGTGAAGCCAATCGCGGCAGCCGCCCAGCCGGAATAGGAATTCAACATCGACACCACCACCGGCATGTCGGCACCGCCGATGGCGAGGATGAGATGGCAACCGATCGCTCCCGAGATCAGGGCAACCAGCAGCATAGTCCACAGACCGGCACCGCCGAGATAGAGATAGCCGAGGAAGATACAGGCAAGCAACGCCAGCAGATTGAGCGCATGTCGACCCGGCAGGGTCAGTGCCGCCGAACTGAGCCGGCCAGCGAGTTTGCCGTAGGCGATGATAGAGCCGGTGAAAGTAATGGCACCGATCAGGATTCCCAGGAACAACTCCACCTTGAGAATGCTGAGTTCCACCTCGGTCTTGGCCGCAATCGTGGCCGCAAAACCAGCCAACTGGTCGACAGTGCCATCCGCGCGGGCGGCAAGCGCCGAGCCCATCTCAAGATCGGCATTGATGCCAATGAAAACGGCAGCCAGACCTACCAGACTGTGGAAGCCAGCCACCAACTCTGGCATCTGGGTCATCTGCACACGGTTGGCAACGATCCAGCCGCCGATGCCGCCCGCGATAATCATCAGCCCGATCAGGAACGACTGGCCGCCGGCGCTGTTGATTGTCGCCGCGACAGCCAGGGTCATGCCGATGATGCCATACCAGATGGCACGCTTGGCTTTTTCCTGATTGGACAGGCCACCGAGGGCCAGGATAAAGAGAACGGCTGCTACTACGTAGGCAGCGGTAATGAGTCCTTCGTTCGTATGCATCGCTTAACTCCGTTGGAACATCGCGAGCATGCGACGCGTAACCAGGAAACCACCAAAGATATTCACCGAGGCCATCAACACCGAGAGTGCGGCCAGCAGGATCACGAGGAAGCTGCCGGACACGATCTGCAGCAAGGCACCGACGATGATGATCGAGGAGATGGCATTCGTAATCGCCATCAGCGGCGTGTGCAGCGAGTGCGCCACACCCCAGATGACATGGAATCCAATAAACACGGATAACACGAAGACGATAAAGTGTTGCATGAAGCTGGGGGGAGCGATCGCGCCTAGGGCCAGGCAGAGCACACCGCCGATGCCGAGCAAGATGCCGGTGCGGTTCAGTGATTTCTTCAACTCTGCCAGTTCGCGTGCGGACTTCTCCTCAGCCGTCTCTACCACTTCCTTCTTTTTCGGGGCAGCGGCGGCGATCGCCTTGATCTTGGGCGGCGGTGGCGGCCAGGTAATCTCGCCCTGATGCGTGACCAATGCGCCGCGAATCACGTCGTCTTCCATGTCGATGACCGGCACGCCGTCTTTCTCCGGTGTGAGGTCATCCATCATGTGACGGATGTTCGTCGCGTAGAGGTTGGAGGACTGGGTGGCCATGCGGCTGGGGAAGTCGGTATAGCCGATGATGGTGACACCGTTATCGGTTACCAGCTTCTCGTCGGCTCTGGTGAGCGTGCAATTGCCACCGCGCTCCGCTGCCAGGTCCACGATTACCGAACCCGGTTTCATGGCCGCGACCATATCCTCAGTCCACAACTCGGGTGCGGGACGGTTGGGAATCAGGGCCGTGGTGATAACGATATCAACCTCTGGCGCCAGCTCCTGGAATTTTTCCAACTGCTTCTCGCGAAACTCAGGGCTTGAAGGGGCTGCATAGCCTCCGGTTTCGGCGCCGTCAGTCTGCGCCTCCTCGAAATCCAGGAAGACGAACTCGGCACCCATGGATTCTATTTGCTCAGACACCTCGGGTCGCACATCGAAGGCCATGGTAATTGCCCCCAGAGACACCGAGGTACCGATGGCTGCGAGGCCTGCCACACCGGCTCCGACCACCAGTACCTTCGCCGGCGGCACCTTACCCGCGGCCGTCATCTGGCCCATGAAGAAACGGCCGAAATTATTGCCCGCTTCTACTACCGCGCGGTAACCGGCGATATTGGCCATGGATGACAGGGCGTCCATCTTCTGCGCGCGGCTGATACGGGGCACCATATCCATAGCCAGCGCGGTTATGTTTTTGGCCTGCAACTTTTCCAGCAGCGCCTCATTGGCCGCCGGCCAGATAAAGCTGATCAGTATCTTGCCTTCCGGGGCCCCTTCGATCTCTTCCAGGGAGGGTTCACGCACCTTGACGATGACGTCAGCTTCGCGCCACAACTCGGCCGCCGAACCCACCAGCCGCACGCCTGCCGCCTCATAGGCCGCATCGGTGATCGAGGCCGCCGCCCCGGCGCCTGATTCCACCAGGCACTCATAGCCCAGCTTCTGCAGACGCTCGGCGCTCTCGGGCGTCAACGCGACCCGGGCTTCGCCTTTCGCCGTCTCGATGGGGGCACCTATCTTCATTGTAAAACTCCTGAAACTCCTGTTTATAAGGTGAGAAACCCGGCAGCCCGTTCCGTAGAACCATCAGACTCAGACGGAGACTTTTGCTGTGGGGTCAGCACCAGAGCTGCTTCCGCAAGCTGCTTTGCTGGGGGATAAAATACAGTGATTTTTGGGGCATTCATAGGCAAGAATCGAAGTTCCTGGCGAATTGTTGTAGCCTAAAAATAGAGATAGTCGCAGAATTCATTTAGGCGGGCTTTCCTCACAATTTTCAGGCTGTTGGGTTATATAAATGCTCAACAAAATCATTGATCTGGGCGTGGGCGCGGCCTTCGAGCTGGTAATCTGTTACTTCCTCAGCTCGAGAGACAAGCCGATCGATGACAGCAACTGCCGCAAGGGAATGCTACTTGCAATCTATACGCAGTTATCGGCATGCTGATTTCTCTGGAGCTGTCTGTAGGTGTAATCTTCTATGCCAAATCCATGCTAAACCGTGTAGGTAACTTCTTCGGGGGTCCCGTCGTTGCAATGATAGCCTTGGCCATTACTGCAAGTTACAGACTGTTCCTTGCAGGCGCAGGCGTGCTGGCAAAAGTCGGCGGATGGGAACTAAACCTCGTCACCGGAGTAGGTGCCAGGGCGGAACAGGCGGCCAGAATTTTCGGGCTTCCCCCTGAGCAGACCCTGCGCCTGGGGATTGGCGTCAGCTATTTCCACCCGGAAAACAGGCCAAAAATGGCAGCAGCGCTGAGGCAGACTATCGACGAGGGGAAGGCTTGGGATGGCGAATTCCGGTTCATCGATGCTAACGGCAAGTCCAAGTGGATTCATTCATTCAGCTCACAGGTAATCTCGAGAGGCAAGCCGATCAATTTTCGAGGCATCGTTTTAGCATGCACACATTCTCATGGCTAAAGGCCGCGAAACCGGGGAGCTAAATGGATCTGACTAACTATCTCAGGGCGATGGCAGAAAAGGAGGCGTCTGACCTTTTCTTCAGCGTAGGCGCGCCGGTGAATGTAAAACTGCAGGGAATTACCAGGCCTGTAAATGACCATGAACTCGAACCGGGTGGGGTGTGGGAGTTGGTAAAACCCATTCTTTCCGACGAGCAGCGGCATGCCTTTGAGCAGACCTTTGAGCTGAACTTTGCCCATGCAGTTGCCGAGGTAGGTCGCTTCCGAATCAATCTCTATCGCCAGCGCGGCGAGGTTGCCATGGTGGTTCGCTATATCAAGACCACTATCCCTTCACTGGAAGCACTTAACCTGCCGGCTATCCTGTCAGAATTGATCATGGCGCCGCGGGGTTTGATACTCGTTGTAGGTTCTACCGGGTCCGGCAAATCCACCGCCCTCGCGTCCATGCTGGATTTCAGGAATAGCAACCGCGAAGGCCATATCCTTACCATTGAAGACCCCATCGAATACATCCACAAGCACAAGAAGTCCATCGTGGATCAGCGCGAGGTAGGCTTCGATACCCTGAGCTATGCCAACGCGCTGGAAAATGCCATGCGCGAGGCGCCGGACGTGATCATGATCGGTGAAATACGGGACAGGGAGACCATGCAGCACGCCATTGCCTATGCAGAGACCGGTCACCTCTGCCTCTCAACCCTGCACGCCAACAATGCCAACCAGACCATCGACCGCATCATCAATTTCTTCCCGGAGTCGGCGCACCCGCAACTGCTGGGTGATCTGGCCCAGAATCTGCACGCGATCATCTCCCTGCGCCTGATCCCGGGTGTTGAGATTCGGCGTGTCCCCGCCGTGGAAGTCTTGCTGAGAACACCGTTTATCGCTGACCTGATTGAGAAAGGCGAAGTCAGCGCGATCAAGGATGCCATGGAGAAAGGGAGTGACCTAGGCATGCAAACCTTCGATCAATCACTCTATGCCTTGTTCGAAAGCGGCAAGATAAGCCAGGAAGAGGCACTGAAGAACGCAGACTCGGCGACTAACCTGTCCGTCAGGATACGCCTGGCGAAAGGCGTCAACAGTGACGATGAGTCGGACCTGGAGATCAGCAACTGAGAGTCTGCCTGGCCTCCACCGGCCCGGAATGCTCAGCACAGAATGCATACCGATAGTGCATCGATAGCAGGATCGCACTTACTTTCCCTGCCCATCCCGTCTCGCCCTGGTCGAAGCAATGCCCAAAATAAAAGGCCAGGTCTCTCTCAAGACCTGGCCTTCTCTTCTGCCACGCTGATGCGTGCGGGAAGTCTTACCCTTGCCTAGTCGTCAGACCCTGCAAGGCTTCTCTGGTCGCGCTCGGCACGCTCGGCGACGAGCTTCTCGTAACCTTCTTCATCAAGATGGGTCACCGCGATCCAGGCATGAGACATTTCATCGGTAGTACGCTGACCTGCGCCAACCCACTGATCCGGATCCGGGTTCATGGGGTTGTCGGCAGTGTTGTCGTACCAGGCAGAGATGATGATGGTCGCGCCAGCCGGAATCAGGGGCTGATAACCTTCTTCATAGGTGTGGCTGTGGTTCCAGGCAGCAGTCCAGTTGGACGCCTGGCTCAGCACTTCACGACGACCGGTTTCCGGATTGAACATCTCGAGGGACATGGCAACACCGCGCAGGTGCATGTGTGGCTGCCAGCTGTCGATGCGAACCGGGTGATCGAAGGAGTGGAAGCCCTGGGTCATCAGCTTGCCGTGAGGTGGCACCATGTAGTCGCCACCACCGTCCAGGCGATAGGCACGCAGGTCCTGCCTGTAGGCATCTTCTTCGTTGAACTGATCTTCTTCGTCGTAGTACCAGATACCTACCTGTACCTGATCATTTGGCACAGCATTGCCATCCGGGAAGTAGTGGATTTCCCACTCTACCTTGGAGTTGGCAGGCGCTTTTCGACACGCACCTGCAGGCACTTTCTCGCCGAGCTTACCCAGCGCGAATTCAGACAGACGGTCGCTGTCAACCCACTCGCCTTCGTCGTTCAGAATCTTGAAGTGAGAGTTGGCGTGGTGAGTAGAACCCATTGCTGCGGCTGAAGGCAGTGTTTCTACCGCCTTTATGCAGCGGCTCTCGGTGATACCGGAATCGACTACCGGCTCCCACCACAGGTCCTGGCCCTGGGCAGGGACATTCCAGGCCGCTGACTTGATGATGTGATCGGGTGGACCCAGATCCTCTGCGAGGCGCCATTCACCTTTCTTCGGATACTGTCGCGGTGCCGGCAGGTCTTCTGGATTACCCATGGGGGAACCGGCGTTCACCCAGGCAACGATCGTATCGATGTCTTCCTGGGACATGCGCCAGTCGTTCTTCAGCTCCTGCACGCCGATATCGTGATCATACTGATACGGAGGCATGGCACGCTGGGCTACCTTGAGCTGGATAAGAGGCGCCCAGGGACGCACTTCCTCATAGCTGGTGAATGACATGGGGCCGATCGCACCAGGCTGGTGGCAGATCTGGCAGTTATCCTGAATAATCCGGGATACTTCCTTCGCATAGGTGGGGTGGGCGACCTCATCCTGTGCGCTGGCTGCTGCTGGCAACAATGCCAGGGCTGAGCCCAATCCAATTAATCCTGCAATTCTCATTTGCTATTCCTCAAGCTAGCCAGGGATTTATAGTCATACCACCACTTACGAATAAGCAGCCGCAGTAGATCACATCTTGCGGGCTTGGTGCGCGAATTCCAAGCCCCTATTTGTCACAATTTGTAGGCCAAATGTCTCAAAAACGTTACAAACACACTCTGTCGCAGATATTTCCCTGAAGACATTAGGGTTACTGCCAACCATGGCATTATTTTATTAACAATATCAATAGGTTATATCTTGGCGCGCAACACTGTTGGCTTTCTGGATTGCCACCCTGCTCTCCCGATAAAACAATGAGGGTCAGGCTTCCTCACCGGCAACGGTTTTCTTTACCTTGATAAAACTGTCCGGGCTTACCGAGATTGAGTCTATGCCGGCCCGGACCAGCAGTTTGGCGAAGCCAGGTCTGTCGCTCGGCGCCTGGCCGCAGAGCCCGATCTTTCGATCCGCCCTGTGCGCTTCCCTGATGACATGCTCTATGCTTGCCAGCACGGCGGGATCCTCTTCGCTAAACAGCGCAGACAACAGCTCCGAGTCGCGGTCGATACCCAGGGTCAATTGGGTAAGATCATTGCTACCGATCGAGAACCCATCGAAGCGTTCGGCGAATTCCTTGGCCAGTATGACGTTCGAGGGTACCTCACACATGATATATACCTGTAGTCCTTTGTGGCCGCGCTTCAGCTTGTTACGCGCTAGTTCGCGGATGACCCGGTCGGCTTCATCCAGGGTCCGACAAAATGGAACCATGATGATGATGTTATCAAAGCCGATAGCTTCCCGGGCCCGGCGGATGGCCTGACACTCCAGCGCAAAGCCTGCGCGATAGCCTTCACTGTAGTAGCGACTGGCGCCGCGCCAGCCAATCATTGGATTGTCTTCCTCCGGCTCGAAGTCCGCACCACCCAACAGATTGGCGTACTCGTTGGTCTTGAAATCACTCATCCTGACAATCACCGGTTTGGGGTAGACCGCGGCCGCGACCTTGGCGATACCTCGGGCCAGGGTATCGACGAAGAACTGTTGCCTGTCGGCATAGGGCGCAGTGATTTCCCGAATCTGCCTGCGCAACGCGGGACTCTGCGCCCGCTCACTCTGCAGCAGGGCCAGGGGATGAATCTTGATGAGGTTATTAATGATGAACTCCATGCGGGCCAGGCCGACACCGTCCGCCGGCAGCCGCCACCATTTCAGGGCCGCCGCCGGATTCGCCAGATTTAACATGACTTCGGTTTCAGTCCGGGGAATCTTCTTCAGGTCGACGACGCTGACAGAAAAATCGGCGATACCCGCATAGACAAAACCGTCTTCGCCCTCCGCACAGGAGGCGGTGACTTCCTGTCCGGACTTGAGTACCGCGGTTGCATCACCGCAACCAATGATGGCCGGCAAGCCAAGCTCACGACTGACGATTGCCGCATGGGAGGTACGTCCTCCATGATCGGTAATAATCGCTGCCGCCCGCTTCATCAAAGGCACCCAGTCCGGATCGGTATTGCCGGTTACCAGAATTCCGTCGACGGGAAACTTGTCGATGTCGCGGGGACTATCCAGTCGGCAGACCTTGCCCGCGGCGATAGCGTCACCAACACTGTAGCCCGATGTCAGCAACTTGCCTTTACTGCGTAACTGGTAGCGCTTCAGACCATGACCGGACTTCTGTGCCTGAACTGTTTCCGGCCGCGCCTGCACGATGAAGAGTTCACCGCTGATCCCGTCCTTGGCCCATTCCATATCCATAGGACACGCGTAATGTTTTTCCAGAGCACAAGCCCAGCGAGCCAGCTGCAATATCTCCTTGTCGTTCAGCACAAAGCTGTTTTGTTCCTTGCCGCTGGTCTTGCGTAGCGCAGTCGGCGCAGTCCGGCTTCGTGCATAGACGATTTTCGAGGCCTTGGCGCCCCGGGATTTCTCAATGATCGGTAGCAGGCGCTTCTGCTGCAACAGCGGCTTGAATACCATGTATTCATCCGGATCCACCGTACCCTGCACGACAGCCTCGCCAAGCCCCCAGGCAGCGCTGATCAATACGGCATCGGGAAAACCGGTTTCGGTGTCGATGGAGAACATGACGCCGGCCCCCGCCTTGTCCGAGCGAACCATGCGTTGCACCCCAACGGACAGAGCCACATCCCCGTGTGCGAAACCCTTGTTCTCCCGATAAACGATGGCGCGGTCGGTAAACAAGGAGGCATAGCAACGGCGGCAGGCATCGAGCAGGGCCTGCTGGCCACTGATGTTGAGGAAACTTTCCTGCTGTCCGGCAAAACTGGCACCGGGCAGGTCTTCGGCCGTTGCGCTGCTGCGCACGGCGACACTGGCGGCTGTCGATTTCCCACCCAGCTTGCGATAGGCCTGGCTGATCTCCGCGGCTAGTGCCGGCGGGAACTCAGCATTGGCAAACAGCTTGCGCACCGCCTTGCCGATGGCGGCCAGATTACTCTTGTCCGCCTTGAGTCCGGCGAGGGTGGTGGCGATCTCGTCCCTTATCCGGTTATGTTCGAGAAAATCCCGATAGGCATCGGCGGTGATGGCAAAACCACCGGGAACCCGTATGCCACTGCCGGTCAATTGACTGATCATCTCTCCCAGCGAGGCATTCTTGCCACCCACCTTATCCACATCGGTATTACGGATATCGGCAAATTGCATCAGGTAGTTCTTGTGCTTGGCCATCACTCTCCCCCGCTCGCGTGGACCCGGCGTTCGCCCGGCATGGGGGAACCTGTCTTTCGGATATTCGAAGGCATTCGACCCGCTCCCCCACTCTGCCAGAGTATAACCGCCAGCATCCATGACACTGACAGCCAGGCCTTGTCTTCAATCAAGGATTCTGCAGTTAGCAGGCCCCTCACCGCGAGCACCAGGCTGGGCAATGCGCTGCAGTGAAAAATCCGCTCAGTCTTCCATTTCTGCGCTATAGCTGCCGCTCATCGCCAGGTGATTCAACCGCGCCCGCTTCAGCAGAGCCTGCTGGGCCGCCGCCGCATTGTCCACCTTGCCTTGCCAGGCTTGCAGGGCCGGCTGCTGCAACGCCCTGCCGAATGAGATGCTGAGCTGCCAGGTGGCCCGGGCGCTGAGCTGATTGAGTGCGTTCAGGTTGGCTGTAGACTCTTGTGGCCCCATTCCGCCGGAGAGAAAATTGATGCTGGGCACGGCTGCAGGCACGGTACGCTGAATGACTGCCAGCGTGGCCTCGGCCACTTCTGCGGGTGACGCACGCCGACAGTCCTTTCCGGGCAATACCATGTTGGGCTTCAGGATCATCAGCTCCAGTACGACCCGGTGCCGGTGCAGGGCGTGGAATACTGCGTGCTGTACCCGCTCGGTAACATCGCCATGGCGATCGATATCGTGATCACCATCCATCAATACCTCGGGCTCCACGATGGGCACGATCCCTTCACTCTGGCAAACGGCAGCATAACGCGCCAGCATCTCCGCATTGGCCTCAATGCCATGGCTGCTGGGAGCATCCCCCTTCAATGCATAGACCTCACGCCACTTGGCAAATCGGGCACCGGCGTCCCTGTATTCGCGCAAGCGCTCCGCCAGCCCGTCCAGACCATAGGTAATGAGATCGCCCTCGAAGAAGGGTAGATCACCTTTGCCCTTGTCTACCTTGATGCCCGGCACGATCCCCTGCTGCCAGGCCGCCTCCGGTATGGACAAGCCAGTATCTGTGTGTTGCCCAAGGGTCTCTTCAAACAGGATGACACCGCTGATGAATTCACCCAGGCCAGGCGTGGTTACCAGCAGCTGACGCCAGAAGCGCCGATGTTCCTCGGTGGATTCGACGTCAATCTGTGCAAAGCGCTTGGCAATAGTGCCCGCACTCTCATCGGCCGCCAGTATTCCCCGCCCAGGCTGCACCATGTCCTTGATCGTGCGTTCGAGTTCATCCAGATGTGCTCTAGCCATATTGCCCCCTCAATTTGAAGCACTGTACTTTTGTAATTGTGTCAGCAGCAGTAGTCGGGAATCCATACTGGTGAACCCTTATTACTGATTTACATCAATAAAAAGGATTGCGCCGTGACCTAGACTAACCTGCGGAAAGTCATGCATTTACGAGTGGGTTGTTGCCCACCATAGACACAACCATCACGGAGAGTAGTATGAAGATATTCAAAGCGGCAGGGCTTTTCTCAGCCATGGCTCTGGCGCCCGCATTGGCTAATGCCCAGGACCAGAGCGATCACCCAACCTACGCGAATGAAGTGTCGCGAATCATCCAGGACAACTGCCAGAGCTGCCACCAGCCCGGCCAGATCGGGCCCATGTCCTTCACCTCCTATGAAGAAGTGCGTCCCTGGGCACCGCTGATCTCCCTGAAGGTGGCCAGTCGCGAGATGCCTCCTTACCAGTATGACTCCGACAAGGGCATCCAGGAACTCAAGAATGACTGGCGTATGTCCCAGGAAGACATCGATACGATCGTTGACTGGGTGAGCGCCGGCTCCCCCCTGGGAAATCCTGAAGAATTGCCACCACCAAGGCAGTACCCGGAGAAGGGTGAATGGCGTCTTGGCGCCGAACTGGGGCCACCGGATCATGTCATCATGTCCTCACCCTGGCATGTCCCGGCCAATGGCCAGGATCTGTGGTGGGAACCGCGGGTTCCAACCGGCATAGCCGAGAACCGCTGCATCAAGGCCATCGAGACCCTGCCTTCAAAAGAGGCACATGGATCTACCCACCACGCCAATTCCATGTTCGTAGTTCAGAATGACCGAGGAGACTGGATGCCGGTTGGCATGCTGTCCGAATTTGCCTTCGGCAAATTGGGTGAGAAGATACCCTAGGGCGCTTGCCGGAAAATTCCAGAAGGCGCAGAAGTCAGCTGGAGTATTCACTACTACCCGGACGGCAAAGCAGTAGCCAATGATCAGGTTTCTGTGGGTATCTGGTTCCACGACGAAGAAGAAGGCTTCGTTGAAGAAGAGGCCTATCGTCAGGACCTGAGCCTCTATTTCCTGGAAAGTGGTGGCGATTACCTGATCCCGCCCCACGGCACCTTGATGACCCAGGGCTTCCATTCCTTCGATCATCCGGTGCGCCTCGATAGCTGGCAGCCGCACCTGCATCTGAGGGGTGTTGCCATGGCCATCGAGATTTTCGATCCAGAAACCGGTCGACGGGAACTGGTGAGCCAGGCCTCAAACTGGAATGCTGGCTGGAACCACAGCCACACCTACGAAGATGGGTACCAGCCGCTCGTTCCTGCGGGTGCCACGATCATCCTGACGGCATGGTATGACAACACCGCCAATAACCCGCGCAACCCTGACCCCGATCAGTGGGTAGGCGCAGGTCAGCGTACTACCGACGAGATGTCTCACGCCTGGATAGCAGTCACGCATCTGGATGAAGAAGGCTACGAACGCATGCTGGCTGAGCGCAAAGAGCGCGACGACCGCACGCTTGCGGGTTCAGATTAGACACTGAACTGTCGGCAAGTCCGTAAGAATACCCCCGCGGGTGATGCTCTCGGGGGTATTTTTTTGTCTCTCTACAAATTGCCGGGCGGCCAGAAAATAGGGACAGATTTATTTTTTAAAAAAAATAAATCTGTCCCTATTTTCTCGAGAGTGTCGGGCAGGAGGGGCGCCGAGCGTTGGCGACAAGCCCCTGCTGTCCGGCACGAGCGCTGCCCACAGAGAACATCTGAATAGAAAGGACGCAACAATTCCCTGCTATACTGGCCGGGTATTCAGGAGAAACACAATGAAAAGATCAATCCTGGCCTGTCTGATTCTGTTACTGATAGCACCCCACGTATCGGCCCAGCGCCCCATACGCCAGTTATTCCCGTTACGCGCGTACAACCTCCAGGGCTATGTACCGGTACCCTTCGAGGAAGCCTTCGCCCTGCCCGCTTCCCTGGAGACGGCGTCCTATGCCGGTGTGGCGATGAACGCCAGAGGTAACCTGGTGATACTGAGTCGTGGCAACCCTACCTTCCTGGAATTCGAAACCGACGGCACCTTCGTGCGCGCGTTCGGAGCCGATGGCCTGCTGGCTCGCAGCCATGGCATGCATATCGACAGGCAGGACAATATCTGGGTGACTGACGTGCGTGATCACGTGGTGATGAAGCTGGATTCGAACGGCAATGTACTGATGACCCTGGGCAGCAAGGGACAGTCCGGTGAGTGGGATGAGGCAGCCGGTATGCGCCTCTTCAGTGAACCCAACGATGTTGCACTGGATTCGGCTGGCAATATCTATGTCGCCCAGGGCCACGGCGGCGACCTCCCTCGCGTCATCAAGTTCAGTCCGGATGGAGAGTACATCACCCAGTGGGGCAGTCGCGGCTATGGCCCCGGGCAGTACGTGGCCGCACACTCCATCGATATCGACCGGAACGATGTAATCTATGTGGCCGACCGCGAAAACATGCGCATCCAGCGCTACGACACCGAAGGCACCATGCTGCGGACCTGGGAATTCGACGCCATGGTTTGCGCCATTTACTGGCATGACGATGGACATCTCTACATAACGACCGGATTCGATGGCGAGATGGCCAAGGTCGACAGCGTCGGCAAGGTAATCGGGGCCATAGGCAGCCCGGGTGAAGGTAACGGGCAGTTTGGCGAAGCGCACCATCTGACCGTGGACGCTGAAGAAAACGTCTACGTGTCTGACGTGATCCTCAGGCGCATACAAAAATTTGAGAACTTGCAGTGGTAGCGTCTGGCACCTGAGCCAGCTCTACCAGCACGAAGCAATAAGGAGGCACCACGATGCAGATCTTCCACCAATTTAAAACATTCCTAGCGATTCTCGTCCTGTCGCTATGGACACTCAGCAGCGTTGCCCAGGAAGCTGGCAAGCAAGTCGTGATGGTGCCGATGCGCGATGGCGTCAATCTTGCGACGAACATTTATTTGCCGAAGGGCGAAGGCCCATGGCCGGTAGTACTGACACGCACACCCTACAACAAGAACGGTGCAGATCGCAGTGCCGCCACCTATAACGAGTCGGGCTATGTACTGATTTCGCAGGATGTAAGAGGCCGGTATGAGTCCGAAGGCGTGGATCAGCCTTTCGAAGTCGACATGCCTGACGGCTATGACACGGTTGAATGGATTGCGGAACAGGACTGGAGTAACGGCAAGGTAGGGATTTTCGGCACATCCGCGCCAGGCATAACCTCAAACCTGGCCGCAGCGGCAGCACCGCCACATTTAACGGCGGCCTACGTGACCGTTGCACCCGACAGCCTGTTTTATCGCTCACGCTTCGTTGGCGGTGTCTTCAAGGAGAGTCACTCGGGAGGCTGGTTACGCGGCCAGGGCATTAGCGAAGAGCGCATAGCCGCCTACAAGGCACGGGCCATACTCGACCAGGGCTGGAAGGACACAGACTTCCTGTTCCACCGCGACAATGTACAAATTCCAATCTACAACGTGGGTGGCTGGCACGATATCTACGCAGAAGGATCACTCTATAACTATTTGTACCTGCAGGAGCAAGGTGTCGGCCTCGCCGCGGGCAATCAGAAACTGTTTATGGGCGCGTTTGGGCATGGCGCCTTACAGGGAGATCTGGCTTACCCGAACGGCGGATTCATAACCGGTAGCATGGACGAACAACTCCGCTGGTGGGACTACTGGCTCAAAGGCGAAGACAACGGCATCATGGATGAGCCGCCTATCAGTTTTTACATGATGGCATCCGCCCGCAAAGGCTCTGCCAGCACCAGCAATCGCCTGATCCACACTGATCACTGGCCACCACGGCATGAGAAGACTCGTTTTTATCTGCTTCCCGGCGGCACAATAGATACCTCAGCCCCGACGGCCGATTCTGCGTCCAGCACTTACCGGTTCGATCCGGCCAATCCGGTTCCCACCGTTGGCGGGCAGAACCTTGGCAGTGATGTCGGACCCCGGGATCAGCGTGAAATAGGCGAGCGACAGGATTACCTGAGATTCCAGACACCAGTCCTGGAAGAAGACGTGGTGGTAGCGGGGCATATTGACATGGAGTTGTATGTATCGACCGATGCCCTGGATACCGATTTCGTTGTCAAACTCGTCGACATCTATCCCGACGGCTATGAAGCACTCATTCTCGACTACCCGCTGCGCATGCGATTTCGCGATGGCCAGAATGCCGAAGATGTACACATGATGACACCGGGCCAGGTCGAGAAAGTCACCATCAATATGTGGAGTACCGCCCAGACTTTTGAAGCGGGACACCGTATTGGCATCCATATAAGCAGTAGCAACTACCCACGCTTTGCTGTAAATCCAAACAATGGTGCTGCCCTGGATGATCTGGATACACCTGCAAAAATCGCGACCAACACGATTTATTTTGATGCGCAGCATCCATCCGCGATGATCCTGCCGGTGGTTACTGAGGATCTATAGCTGCAACAGCCTTCTGTCCCTTTGGACCCATGTGGTAACAGCCCGGCGTTGCCATTTATAATGCCGTGCTTTTATACATCCCCAAAACAACGGATACGCAGGGAAAATCTATTCATGGGTAGAGCTTACCAAAACCGCAAAGAGTCCATGGCCAAAACCGCCGAGGCGAAGACCAAGGTCTACAGCAAATATGCGCGGGAAATCTACGTCACCGCCAAGTCGGGCGGAACAGACCCGGCAGGCAACCTGGCCCTGCGCGGATTGATCGAGCGCGCCAAGAAAGACCAGGTTCCAACACACGTCATCGACAGGGCGCTGGAGAAGGCATCCGGCGCTGGAGGCGAGGATTTTGCACTGGCCCGCTATGAAGGCTTTGGACCTGCTGGCAGCATGCTCATCGTGGAATGCCTGACCGATAATCCGAACCGGACTTTCGGCGATGTCCGCCAGTGCTTCGTCAAGACAAAGAACAAGATTGGTACGCCAGGCAATGTCAGTCATCTATTCGATCACTGCACAATCCTGAAATTCCGCGCCGACGACGAAGAGGCGGTACTGGAAGCCCTGCTCAATGCGGATGTCGATGTGATCGATATCGAGAACGAAGACGGTCATATCACGGTATTCGCACCCGATAATGAGTATGGTCAGGCGCGCCAGGCCATCTGCGAGGTATTCGGAGACGATGAGGGTGAAGTTGAGTTTGAGGCGGACGTCATTCAGTTCCTGCCGCAGGCTACGGTTTCGCTGCAAGGTGAGGATGTCGACGTGTTCGAGAAGCTCATCGATATGCTTACTGACCTGGATGATGTGCAGAACGTTTATCACAACGTCGCCTGATCGCTGGGCACCAGGTTCCTTATAGCGCTTTACGAGCCAACACGCCCTATGAAACAGTCCGTCCTCAACAGATACGAGCGGGATTCCAGCGGCCGTATTCTTATTGACGTCAGTGCCGACGCGGTTGAGGACCTGTTCAGTCACTGGGACCGCACGGCACCCTACATCCGGCGTGACCTCGACGAGGAACTCACAGACTACTTGATCGATAGCGCGGTCGAGCTCGAGAGCCAGCCGTTTGGCATTCGTTTTTCATTTCATAAGCCTGTGGATGGGGAAGCACTCGAGCGGGTTACTCGAAGTATTAATGTCTATTTCCAGTACCGGGCCGAAAAAGAAGGGCAGCAGATCAATAAGATGTTGCGAAAATCACTCATCTTTCTGCTCATCGGCCTGCTTATCATGGCGACCGCCGTGTGGGTCGGCGGTCGTATTGGCAGAGAACCCTCTGTACTGGCCAATGTGCTCGAACAGGGTCTTATCGTCGCGGCCTGGGTATCCATGTGGGAATCAGTAGCCACCTATCTGATCGAATGGCTACCACAGCGCAAGCAACGCCGGCTCTTTCGCCAGTTATCGGAGGCTCCCCTGAGCTTTCGCCAGCTTGCCTAGGTCACGGTTGAAGCAGGGACAGATTTTTTAATTCACCTCGCTCGGGGACCAACACATGGAATCTACTGCAGCCCTCTCAAGGAACAGACGCCTGGCAGGCCTCGCCGGCTGGTTGTTACTGTGCTTTGCAGTATCCGCCATCGGTGCATTGGCGTCCATTCAGGCCCAGGCCTTCTATGGGCAATTAGTCCAACCTGACTGGGCACCGCCAGGCTATGTGTTTGGGCCTGTGTGGACCATCCTCTATGCCATGATGGCAATCGCCGCCTGGTTGGTGTGGTGCAAAGGGGGGTTTAGGGAGAACCGGTTGGCGCTGAGTTTGTTCCTGGCTCAGCTCGCGGTGAACGCACTCTGGAGTTGGCTGTTCTTCGCCTGGTTTCTTGGCGCTCTGGCTTTCGCCGACATCATGCTGCTTTGGCTGCTCATTGCCACCACTCTGTGGGCATTCTGGCGCAGGCACCTCCTGGCCGGGATGCTAATGCTGCCTTACCTGTTTTGGGTTAGCTTCGCCGCTATGCTTAATTTCTCGGTATGGCAGCTTAACCCTGGACTATTGGGATAATAGAGCGACACTAAAGTCCCTGCACCCGATTCAACAACGTAAGATGACGATCGCATCTGGGTGTCGAATCAGCTGCAGCGATTAATCAGCCTCAGTAAGCTGCTCTTCTTCTATGAGGTGGCGCTCACAGAACTTGATAATTGCAGCCTGTGATGCAGGCTTGGCTAGCATATCGTTGATGCCAGCCTCGAGATAAGTATCCACATCCTCGCTGGATACATTGGCAGTGAATGCGATGATGGGCACACCACGATTGCGCCCTTCCTTGCGAATCTTGCGTGTCGCCTCCACGCCATTCATAACTGGCATGGCAATATCCATGATGATCAGATCGAAATCGATACGCTGCTCGTCCTCTACCGCCTGTTTGCCATTGGCCGCGGTCGTCACGCCCAGTCCGAGCTTGGTCTGCAGAATGCGCGCCAGCTCAAGATTGATCTGGTTATCATCCACCAACAACACCTCCCCCTTGAATACTGGATGGGCTGCATGGCGCGGTGAACGATTAACAGTCTGGGATTTCGGAGCGGGCGCGATTTGCACCGAGCAGGCGAAGGTAAACGTAGAGCCTCTGCCAGGTTCCGAGACGGCGGTCACAGACCCTCCAAGTCCCACAGCCACGTTTCTGGCGATAGAGAGCCCCAGCCCCATGGAATAGTGGCCCGTCATTTCTTTGCGCCCCGTCCAGAAAGGCTCAAAACACTTTTCGATATCCTCCTTCTGGATACCCACACCAAAATCCCGCACCTCCAGCTTCAGGGACTGACGTGCCTGACAAATCGCATTCGGGCCTCGTTTGACGCATCTGCTTGCTGACGCTGTTCCACCAGGTCTTTCGACAGGTCTTCTATGTCAGCCAGCAGCTGGTCTCTCATCGAAGCGCTAAGCTGGGATTCCAGCTGGTTGTCCAGCAATGCCAACCCCATATTCTCAGCATCGATTGGCTTGTTGTTCTTCCTGAACCATTCCAGCCAGGGAGTTGCCACCAGAAAATAGGCTTCTGCGTTAGGGGAATCACAGCGCAATAATTTGCCGCGCAGCGCATAGGCATCATCCTTGGTGGATAAGAACAACTCCTCGTCAAATACCTCATCGTTGACCGCTTCGAGGTCCAGACCGGGAAGAGGTTTCTCGCTCTTGAAGATGTCGAACAGTCGTTTGCCCGCCAGCTCGGTGCCAGTCCGTTCGGTCAGCAATTGGCTGGCATAGGTCAGATGTCAGCTGGCGTCCACACAGGCCAGAACCGGATAGCATTTCTCAAAACAGTTCCACCGGATTGATTCAGGCATTCTCGTTAACCCCCTCCACAGAGATCAGGAAGACAGCGCCGTACTCTGTGGCAGGCGTGGCCTTGTTATCCGTCTCGATCCTTATGCTCTTGTCATACAGGTTCGCCACACCGAAGAGCATACCCCGCACGAAGGCCACCATGCCTGGTCGGGTACTAACGTACTCCATTCTGTATCTGCCCTCGCCCAGCCGTGCCGCAGGAAAACGGCCCAAACTGAAGTTCGGCATCGATTTATTGAGCGTTGATATCCAGCTTGAGAACCCCAGTATGGCGCGCTCGAATCCGGGCCGGGTGCCCATGGTCAGGGTATCTCTGATTGACGCGGCTGATTCCATGATGAAAAACGCACCGAGCTTTTCCTTGAGCCGCTCGAGTGGTATGTCAAGCTCCTCTGCCGCAGTTTCGAAGAGCCTGAAGGACAGGGTGTCGTCGTAGTCTTTAGCGCGCAGCAGATGATGTTCAGCCAGACCGGCTCTGCTGGCGATGCGCTGCCATTGAGTGCGATCGAATTTGCTGCTGATCATGTCTCGCAAGGCGGTGTGAAATTTCCCATACACGCTCAAAGGATCCTGTTATTTAAATCTGTATAAATCAGTTTTATAAAAGCCTTAAATAACTTGGGGATACTACATCACAACTCGACAAAACTAGAATAGAATTTTACTGAATGTCTATACTGAGCATTCAGCAGAAAGACATATTCATAACTTATGACATATATGCAACATTATTATGCTCAGAAGGTGACAGCGCCTTAATCCCGAATGCTCATCAACCGATTAAATTCGGCAATCGCATAAAGCTGCCGAGGTGGTGTGTCGATTGGCATGAATGAGAGTGACCATTATCTGGCAGGCCGAAAATCACCATGACTGAGGAGCAGCTTGTTTATAACACCCGTGGCAAGACCGCCGGCAGCAGCGGTGAAGATCAGAACACAGACCATCATAAACGCTCGCCGTCCGAACTCGATCCACCCGGGGTAAAGAAGGACAACAGCACCACCTACGCGGACAACGCTGTTACGGCCGCTCTCCCAGCGGGCGAGACGCTTGCGCCAGAGCGGCTCACACTGCCACGCGACCCGATCATGGGCGTGAGAATTTATAGTCATGCGCTGGATCGGACATACCGCGGGCAACTTGATAACTACAAACAGCAGCTCCGGGCCAGGTTGGAAGCATTGGAAGCCCGTATAAGCGCTAAAACCCAACCTACAGGCCGAGAAGCCTCTGAGGACAACCATGAGTAACGAACAGGAAACTGGCACAGAGAAGCCCTTAACGGACGCCGAAGAGCTGCCTGTAGAGGAGCAATCAGCCACTAGCGAACAACAGCCTGAGAGCCAGAATGAGCAAGAGTCTTCTGATGACGACAATGTAGAGACTCAAACCGACGAGATCGATCTTTCCGACGACGGCCAGACTGCAAGCAATGAACCTGTGCAGGGTGAAGTGCCGGGTGCGATACCCGAGTCCGGGGTACACGAATTCTCAGCAGACGATATCGACCTCACCGAGGTCGAGTCTCAACTACAGTCACTGGTGCCTGCCGTTCTCGACCTGACAGAGCACGTCACGCGAACCACAGAGTTGAATGGGGATTTGCGGGACGAGCTGGAGCAGACCAGAGCCTATACAGACGCGGCCATACGACGCTATCAAGCAGCTGCAGAGCAGCAAAAAAAGCTGGTAACCATCATGCTCGGTGTCAGCATAGCCGTGCTCGTAATCTGTTCCGGATTAATCGGCATTACCGCTGTGAGTTATGGCAAACAGAGCAATAATATGAACGCCATGTCCCTTGCCTTGAGCAAGCGCATCGGCGAGGTAAGCAGCGGTCTGGCTACCTTTGAGCAAATTAATTCCAATCTAGCCCTCATGAATCAATCGATCGAAGCACTCCAACTGGATTCGGAGTTAATGCGAAATGATTACGAAAACCTCAAGGCCGAGAATCGAAATCTGATCAATAGCAGCCTGGCCGCCCTCAATGAGCAACTGGAAACCCAGGCCCAGAACATATCGGATCGATTCGCCGCGGCCGAAAGTCAGTACCAGGCGACCAACGAGAGCCTCGCACAGGCTTCGGATGCCATAGGAAATCTGGGTAACCAGGTAGTGGCCGCATCGAGCAAAGCCGAGCAGTTACTGGGGGTCCAGGAAGCGCTTGATGCCCTGGTTGTGCTCGAGCAGGAAAAGTATCTCGAACAGATGCGCGCCCAACTAGAGGCTACTCGGGCCGAAAGTGGATCAGAAATCGCTGACGAAACCGACGCCGGCGTGGTTCAGTATTCGAGATCAGGTGAGTACATGGCCACCGGGGAAAGCGAGTAGGTAAAGCGTGGATTTTTAATTCGTCTGCTTACGCTACGGTGCTGCAAACAGACGATCCAGCAACTTGATGATCGATGGCCCATTACGTGAACCAGCCGCCGCTTGTCTGATCTGATCCAGTATCTGCTCGCCCGGAATCTCTATCTCATGCTCGTCCAGAGCAGGTTTGAACATGGGCAGCACATTTTCAGCCGCAGCCGTTGGCAAACTTGTACTGAACAAACAAGCAAGATTTATGGCCGGGAAGTCTTTCAACAGGTAGCGAAGTGCCTCTTCATTCTCCCGCCCAAGGTTCTCGACGTCGGTGACGATCAAGCATCGCCTTGACACCGAAGAGTCTGTCAGGGAAACAGCCTGCTCCAGTCCAACATCCTCTATTTGCCGGTTAATGGCGTCCAAAAAGCCGTCTCCGCTGGATGCCGGCACGATTTCGACATCGATAGCGGCATGATCATCTGCGCCATTACTCAGCATGAGTAATTTTGAGATTATTCGCACATAGTAATTCAGTAACGCCCGGTTCTCGCACCGCACAATACAACGATCCGCACTGCGCAGCGTTCTCATAACGCTCTTCACCACCTGCAGGTGTCCCTTGGTGAGAAAAAGATTGCGACCAATTACATGATTGGCCAACTTCCATCGTTCAGTGCTCATAGTTTATGTCTCTTGTTCTTGACTCAAATGTATCACACCTTACTCAATCGGCTTGCCGTCACTATCGAACAGCATCGAGCGCGGTAACTGGGGATCAGGTTTCTTTAATGGGCGATTGTGCCGCCTGAAGGTATTGATATTGAAAATATAAGCAATAACTTCGGCCACGGTATGATAGAGATCTTCAGGAATTATTCCGTTAACGGGCGTGGTGAAATACAAAGCACGCGCCAGCATGGGCGCCTCGAAGATTGGAACGTTATGTGACTCTGCCTTGCGCCTGATGCTGAATGCTATATCGTTCTTTCCTTTCGCTACCAATTTAGGTGCTTCGCTCGATCCGGGGCTGTAAGACAGGGCCACGGCAAAGTGAGCCGGGTTGGTGATCACCACATCTGCTGTCTCAATGGCGGCCATCATCTGCCCCATTGCCACTTCACGCTGACGCTGCCGTATGCGCTGGCGCACTTCCGGCCTGCCCTCTGACTCCTTCAACTCATCCTTGATATCCTGCTTGGACATGCGGAGTTTCTTGCGATGCTCATGTAATTGAAAAGGCATGTCGATCATAGCGATCAGAACCAGGGAAAGGGCAATGGCCAGGGTGCCGACCATCACAATCTCGCCACTACTGAGCAGAGATGGACCAAATGGCAACACACTCAGACTGCCCAATCGCTCAAGGAAGTAACTAACTGTCAAATAAATAGACCCGGCGATAATGGCCGACTTAAACAGACTCTTGGCGAGCTCAAACAAGCTCCGGGTGCTGACCATGCGCTTGATTCCGCTGAGAATATTGAGCTTGTTGAACTTCGGCTCTATCGCCTTCCAGGTAAAGCCAATACCTCCAAAGCTAGCCGCTGCCAGCACAGCGCCAAGCACCGTGATCGCCATGATCAACAATACACCGGGCGACAGCATGCCGACCGTACCCGACAGGCGCTCCATCATCTCGCCCGAATCTACCGTGACGTTACTATCGAATGTCAGATTGTAGCGGAACGCCCGGGTAAGCAGTTCGACGAAATAGCCCCCGAGAAACCAAAAGCTCGCGGCTACCGCGATCAGTACTACCGCCACCGAAAATTCCTGGGACCGGAGAATCTGACCCTCCTCCCGGGCTTTTTCCAGTCGCCTGGTGGTGGGTTCCTCGGTTTTACTATCCTGATCCTGATCGCTTTCCAAACTAGTCTCCCATTAATCCTCGCATGACCTGGTAGCCATCTGACCACAGCATCTCAATGGCCTGCATCATCCCAGGAAGAGCAAAATTCAATAGCACCAGCCCCGCCAACAAGATTGCAGGAAAACCAACGGAGATAATATTCAGAGCCGGCGCAGAACGGGTCACGATACCCAGCCCGATATTTACCAAAAGAATCGATACGATGAGAGGCAAGGAAAGATTCAGGCCCGCGATAAACAGCATGGGCAGCCAGCTCATCAAGGTAGCCGGCCAATCCTGAAACGGCGGCACACTGCCAAGGGGTACCAGAGCAAAAGATTCAAGTAACAGACCAATGACCAGCAGATGACCGCCCACACTCAAGAAGATAAATGTGGCGATGATGACCAGAAATTGCGAAACGACCGGAATATTGCCCATTGACGGGTCCACCAGATTGGCAAAACCCAAGCCCATCGAATTGGCGATGGCCTGCCCTGCCAAGGCTACCGCTGCAGTCACTATCTGTAGAACGAAACCCATCATCAACCCGAGATAAATCTGCAGAATTATCTGACCGACCCCCTCCAGACTTAAGGGGTCAATACTCGGCGCGTCTACCACACCGTATGTCATGAGGGTCAATCCCACCGCAAAAAGGATTCTTACCCGCAGTTGAACCGCATCAATGGAAAACAGTGGTGCTGCAATAAGAAATGCGCCAATTCGCAGGAACGGCCAGAGAAAACCAGCCAGGACTTCTGACAAGGTTATGAAGTCCGTTGAGATCATTGCATCAATTCTGGAATCAGCTCCAGCAATCTTTCAAAGTAATCGATGAACGTTACTATCTGCCAGTTTCCAATCAGCGCGATAGCTAACACCAGGCAAATAAGCTTTGGCACAAAGCTTAATGTCATTTCCTGCACCGACGTTGCGGCCTGGACGACACCAATCACTACCCCCACAACAAGTATCACCAGCAGGAGCGGTCCCGCCAGCAGACTGGCCGTCCAGAGTGCCTCTCGACCTATGGTGAGCGCCATCGTCGTATCCATAGAGCTACCCTGTAAAACTTGCCGTTATCGATTGCATGACCAGCAGCCAGCCGTCTGCGAGCACGAAAAGCATTAACTTGAAAGGCATCGAAATCATCATGGGTGACAACATCATCATACCCATGGACATCAATACACTCGCCACCACCAGATCGATAATTACAAAGGGTATATAGAGCAAAAATCCAATCGTGAAGGCCGTCTTTAATTCCGAAGTCATGAAGGCAGGAATCAGTATAGACATAGGCACAGTGCTATAGTCCCCTTCCAGTTGAGTATCTGAAATATCGAGAAAGACACCCACGTCTTCTTCTCGCGTCTGCGCCAGCATAAATTCACGCAACGGGTCGGCAGCCAGTTCTACTGCCTCGGTCGCCTCAATCTGATCGTTCATATAGGGGGTCAGTGCATCATCATAGATGCTCTGCAATACCGGACTCATGATAAATATACTAAGGAACAGAGCAATGCCGACCAGCACCTGATTAGGCGGAGTCTGGGCCGTACCGATTGCCTGCCGCAAGAGTGACAGCACTATGATTATTCGTACAAACGAGGTCATCATAATGAGGAATGACGGTAGCAAGGTTAGCACCGTCATCAACAGTAGTATCTGCAGCGTCAGACTGTATTCAGTTCCACCGGAAGCCGTTTCACTGACACTGACTATCGGCAAAGC